>OGST01000322.1_pt1 | contig 32804 bp, 32 predicted proteins | sample 1574021 | NCBI WGS metagenome assembly OGST01 (sample SAMN03295847, study PRJEB24534) | human gut metagenome | isolation source: fecal sample 7 from infant 6 | host: Homo sapiens | place: USA: Pittsburgh, PA | collected 2014-07 | reverse complement strand
ATTTAGTATATATACTTTAATATTATATAATTAATAACTAACATATTCTATTGTAATATTAATACATATATGGTATATTATATATAGTGTGTGGCTAGATTTTTTGCTTGTGTTTCGCAAGTATTGATTTTAATGGTAGGAACTTTTGCTATCATCTAGATTTTAGCTAGTATAGCTTTATTTTAGCTAGTAAAAATTGCTTTTAGCATAATGAGTTGCCACACACCTTTTTAAGGAGATACATACTATGATAAAATTTACCAATATACAAGATAAAAATCAATTAGCTAACGTTTTAAATATTAAACCTAAATATTTAAATTATATTTTATATGTGAAAAAAGTAGATAATTATTATACTGAATTCGAAATCCCCAAAAAAAATGGGGAAATGAGAAAAATTCATGCACCTACAGGAATCTTAAAATCAATTCAAAAAAATTTATCAATTCTTCTTAGTGAATATCAAAGTTATCCTTATAGCAAAAATTATAAAGGGAATAAAATATCTCATGCTTTTGAAAAAAATAAAAGCATTATTACAAATGCTAAAATTCATAGAAATAAAAAGTATATATTGAATATAGATTTAGAATGTTTTTTTGATAGTTTTCATTTTGGACGTGTTAAAGGCTTTTTTGAAAAAAATAATTTTTTTAAATTACCTAGTGAAATAGCCCTAATCTTAGCTCAAATGTGTTGTTATAAAGGGTGCCTTCCACAAGGTGCTCCTACTTCACCAATAATTACAAATTTAATTTGTAAAATACTTGATATAAGATTACTAAAGATATCTAAAAGTTTCAAGCTTGATTATACTAGATATGCTGATGATTTAACATTTTCAACTAACGATAATGCATTTTTAGAAAATAAAACTAAATTTATGAAATTACTCACTAAAGAAATAGAGCACGCAGGATTTAAGTTAAATACAACAAAAACTAGACTACAATATAATACTTCAAGGCAAGAAGTTACTGGCTTAGTTGTAAATAAAAAAATTAATGTAAAAAAATCTTATTATAAAACTACTAGAGCTATGGCTAATACTCTTTATAGAACAGGACAATTTACTATAGATAATAATTCAGGAACCATAAATCAGTTAGAAGGAAGATTTTCCTTTATAAATCAAATAGATAAATATAATAACTCACTTATTAAAAAGAAAGATTTTTTTAATCTTAATTCCCGTGAAAAGGAATATCAAAAGTTTTTATTTTATAAATATTTCTTTTCAAATGAAAAACCTTTAATTGTTACTGAGGGTAAAACAGATATAGTATATATAAAATCTGCGTTAAAGAATCTATACACTGAATATCCAAATTTAATCTTAAAAAAAGATGATGGATCTTTTGAATTTAAAATATCCTTTTTAAAGCGAACTAAAAGATTAAACTATTTCTTTAATTTTGCACAAGATGGAGCTGATTCAATGAAAAATTTATATAATTTTTTTGATAAGAATAAATCGAATAATTCATATCCACACTATTCAAATTATTTTTCTAAAATCAGTAATAGAAAACCTAATTTTCCTATTATATTCATTTTTGATAATGAATTAAATACTAAAAACAAACCATTACATAAGTTTATTAATTACATAAACTTATGTGAATCTAAATCTTTAAAATTTCAAGAATATTATAAAGTAAACCTAGTGGATAACTTATATCTTCTTACAAATCAATTAATACAACATAAATCAGAGTGTGAAATTGAAGATCTTTTTGATAACCAAACTCTAACCCATATAATATCTGGTAAAACCTTCAACAGAAATTTAAAAAAATTAGATGGAACTAATCATTATAGTAAAGAGATATTTTCTAAATATATTTCTGAAAATTATAAAACTATTAATTTTGATAATTTTAAGCCTCTTTTAAATAACTTAAATGAAATATTGAAAGATTATATTAGTGATATCTAAAATTTATATAATAAGCACCATATTTAAATTATATGGTGCTATTTTAGAGAATAAAATAATTAATAATATACTTTAAAACAAATAAATATAAACTTTACTTATTTTTAATTTTTACAAATATTCTATATATTTTTTTATATGTATTGACTTCAAATTATCTAAATCGTCTATCTTAAACTCCTCTTTATAACATGAAAAACTTTGCTTTTGAATTTTATAAAATTTTATTACTCTAATTGCTAAAGTTATAATATTCATATCATAATCAAATTCTTTAAGAATTTTATTTAATTGTAACAAAAAACACACCTCCAATCCCTATATAACATGATTATTGTATATCGACATTAAAAGTGTGTTCTCTTACTTTGGTATTATATTATCTATTACTTTTTTGATTTTCTAAAATGCTTAAAATGTATTATTCATCCCATCCTTCAGGGAATTCAGCATTGTGATACACTTCTTGAACATCGTCGTCATCTTCAAGTAAGTCTAACATTTTTTGGAACTTCTTAGCATCGTCTTCGTTTATAGCAGTTTCAGTATCTGGTATCATTTTAACTGCTGCTTCTAAGAATTCTAATCCTTCAGCTTCTAAAGCTTCTCTTACTGTACCAAAATCTTCTGGTGAAGTTGTAACTATGAATACTTCTTCCTCTGATGCAAAATCTTCTGCTCCAGCATCTAAAGCCATCATCATTATTTCATCTTCATCTAACTCAGCTTTTTCTATTACTATTTCACCTTTCTTTTGGAACATGAAACCAACGCATCCTGATGTACCCATGTTTCCGCCACCTTTAGTGAAAGCACTTCTTACATTACCAGCTGATCTATTTTTATTATCTGTTAATACTTCAACCATTACAGCTACTCCTGATGGTCCGTATCCTTCATAAACTATTGATTCGTAGTTTACTGAATCTCCTTCTCCAGCAGCTTTCTTTATAGCTCTTTGAATGTTATCATTTGGCATGTTTGCAGCCTTAGCTTTTGCTACAGCATCCTTTAATCTTGAGTTACCATCTAAGTTTGCTCCACCTTCTTTAACTGCAACAGCTATCTCTTTTCCTATCTTAGTGAATATTTTTCCTCTTTTGGCATCCATTTTACCTTTTTTAGCTTGTATATTATGCCACTTTGAATGTCCTGACATCCTTATTCCTCCTAACATATATGTGAACTATAGTTTAAATTTCTTTAAATATCTTGAAATAACACCTAAATATTATATCATAGAGATTTTTTCTCTTCAACTTGGCTCTTTTCTATAGTTAAAGCTTACTCATCAAAACTTTCATAAAGTCTATTTCCTTCTTTAAAATATACTCCTTCTAAATCAGTACTCATTATAGCTTTTCCATTTGTTGCTTCTGTAAAGCTTTTTTCTATTTCATCTATCATAGTTTTTTCTGCTAATATATATATCTTAACATTATCAGTAAACTCTGTATCCTCTATGTGCCAATTATTTTGACCGCATATATATTGAATCTTTCCATAAAGATCATAATCTATTTCTGTACAAAGCATTGCTCCTTCTACTTTTTCTACAATACCTGCTGCACTTATAGCTATGGCTGCCCCTTTAGTATAGGCTCTAGTAAGTCCCCCTGTACCTAATAATATTCCTCCAAAATATCTTGTTACCACTACTGCACAATCTGTTATTCCTTGTTTTTTTATTACCTCTAATATTGGAATACCTGCTGTTCCCTGTGGCTCACCATTATCACTATATCTTTGTATTCCCATATTTTGTCCTATAACATAGGCATAACAATTATGTCTTGCATCCTTATGTTTATTATTTATTTCTGCTACAAACTCTTTAGCCTCTTCCTCTGTTGTAACTCTTTTAACATAGCCTATAAAAACTGATTTTTTCTCTTCAAATCTATCATCAGCTGCTTTTTTTACCGTTATATAATTCATAATATCTACCTACCTTTTAATACATCGTATATATTATCTATTCCTTTTTCTATCTTACTATAATCTATTTGGGAAAATCCAATTCTAAAGCTTTTATCTCCATCATTAGGATTTTTAAAGAATATGCTTCCTGGAGTAATTATAGTTTGTCTATCTTTCAGTTCATAAAATAACTTTTTAGAAGTTATGTCTATATTTTTATTTATGTTTAAGAATAAATTAAGTCCTCCCTTAGGCTCTCTATAAGAAACCATATCTCCTAATTTATTATCTATAAGTTCTTTTATAAAATTATATCTCTTTGAATATTCCTCATTTAATCTTTCTATATGCTCTTTCCAATATCCCTTTGCAATGTAATCCTGAAGAGCTCTTTGCATTAAACTTGAGGTAGCTATATCAGTGTTAAATTTTAAAGCTTGAAATTCCTCTTTAAATTTATCTGGTGCTATTAAATATCCCATTCTTATACCTGGTAGAAATATTTTAGAGAAACTTTTTATATATATAACTCTCTCAGAATCTAAACTCCTATATGGTATATACTCTAAATCATTAGAATAAACTAATTCTGAAAGATAATCATCTTCTAATATGTAAAAATCATATTTATGTGCTAGCTCTATTATTCTTTTCTTTTTTTCTAAAGAACAACTTATACCTGTAGGGTTCTGAAAATAGCTCATAGTATAAAAACACTTTATTTTATTTCTCTTTAATAAATTTTCAAACTTTTCAATATTAGGACCATCCTTCTCCATTGGAATTTCTAATATATTTGCTCTTCTAAGCTTAAATACTAAAAGTGCTCCTCCATAAGTTGGCCTTTCTATTACAATATTATCATTTATATTTACTAAGGACTTACCTACAATATCAATACCTTGTTGTGCTCCAGAAATTATAAGTATATTATCTAAATTATTTTTTCCATTCCAGAACTCTTCATTTATACTTCTTCTTAATTCTAAATATCCTAAAGGGTCACTATACATTAGTGCCTCTACACCATCTCTAACTAATACATTATCTAAAACTTTCTTAAGTTTTTCTACTTGGAAGAAGTTTGCACTAGTAGTTTCTCCAGTAAAATCTATCCAATTCTTCAAATCTCCAGAGGCTATTTTTCTAAATAAATCATTATAATCATGCTTAAAACTTTTTCCTACATCCTTATTTTTAGCATAAGTTCCACTTCCTTGAGCTTGATATGCATATCCTTCTTGTACAAGTTTCTTATAAGCATTAATAACAGTTACCTTATTAACTTCTAAAAAATCTGCTAGTTCTCTTATAGTTGGTAACTTTTCTCCCTCTGATATTTTCCCATTTTCAATTAAATTTTTAATATTATCGTATATTATTAAGTATTTACATAACCCCTCTTTAAAAACCACACTAAATTTATTCATCTTTTACACCTTATTTAAACATTATCTTTTATTAAATATACTTTTTCTGTTATAAGCTTTTGTCCACATGGTGAGAATTTTTCTCTTCCACTTTTCTTAACTATATTTTTCTTATAGAGATATCCCAATAATTCCTCAAAATCTATATTAAAGCCTTGGAATTCTTCTGATTTTTTTATTTCTTCTGAGCTTAAGTAATCCTTTTGTTTTTTCATAAAATCAACTAAAGCTCTTATTATTCCTCTAATATTTCTCTCTAAGAAGCTTTCAATATAAAAATGTACATATTCTAAAGCCTGTTTATCTGCTGCTTTGAATATTCCATTAACCATTTTTTCAAAGTTTTCATCTAATTTCATAAGCATACCAGTAGAGCTTTTTGTTATTAAATATCCATTAAAGTTTAAATACAACCTACTAAAACTATCCACTGAATACATAAGAGCCTCAAAGGCAGCGTAGAAATGTTCATTATGAATACATTTTTTATATAAATTCATATCTTGTAAAAGCTCACTTAAATAAACAAGATTCCACTTTTCACTATGAGCATCTGTATAATATTTTATTGAAGTAAATTTATCTGATATTTCTTGATCCTTACAAAAAATTAATTTTGAAGATATAAATTTTCTATGTATTGTACTACCTGTTATTTCTTCTTGGCAGAAATTAACTAAAAACTTTTTAGAGACTATTTTTAAATGTAAAGATACTCCTAATTCTTCACCATAAACGTCCTTTATCCCTTTAAATTCTCCATTTACAATAACGAATAAATCTATATCTGATCCTTCCCATATATCTCCGTTTATTATACTTCCAAATGCCGTAACTCCAATAACATCATCATTCTTTTGAAGGTCATTTATAACTGTTTTAAAAGAATTTTGATATTTCAATATTATTTCACTCAAATTTTTTTCCTCCTTAATAACTCCCATTAATTAAATAATATCTATAAACAATTCCCTTTTTCCACTAAAACTTTTAAAGACTCTTTCAATAAACAAATTCCAACTTCCATCTGTTCTAACATTTCATAAGAAATATCTAAAGCTTTTTTTCCTTCTCCTTTTTTTCCATAGGTATTAGCTTGATAAAGGTTAGCTGCTGCAGCTGTATTTTGTATTGCAAAACTTAAAAAATAAATAATATCCAAAGCTGGTCTAACTACCCTATCATAATACATTTTATATTCGTCACCTATATTTAATGTAGCTACACTTGCTTGAATAGTAGCTGCTTTTAATAAAATATCCTGTAACTGATTATATGCCTTATTAAAATCATCTGCACATACATTATTACTTTCATTATTACTTGCAGCTGCTTGAGCTGCAAAAAGATCTTCCTGCCCATTAGAGTTTCCTGATCTTTCTCTACGACCTCTTATATTTCCACGATCTAAAGTATCCGTAGTTTCCATGATTCACATCCTAAAAATTAGTATCATTATTATTATACTTATATATATTATAATTTATGATGTGAAAAATGTAATAATAAAAGCTAAATTCTTGTTGAATTTAGCTTTTACTCATGAATTTAATACTCTTATTATAACTCGTATTCTCTACATTTATTTTCTACTTCTTCATCCACTTCTGCTTTTATATAAGTTCCATCTTCTCTATATTCTTCTTCACTTATATTAGCATTTCTATGAAGATAAGCTACAACTTGTTGAGCTGTATAAGGAATTATATATTCCTTACTTTTTAATGTATAAGGTAATTCTTCACTTATTGCTTCTAATAATTCATCTAAGTTTATTCTTTCCCTAGCAGAAATTTTTACTACCTTATTATATATTGAAGAATATTTTGCTTCTAATTCATTTAGCTTTTCTTCATCAGCCTTATCAATTTTATTAAGAACTAATATTTTTGCTGATTCTAAGGCTTTTAATTCACCTAAAACTTTTTCTACAGCTATAATTTCTTCCTGTGCATTATCTGAAGAAGCATCTACAACGTGGCATAAAAGATCTGAGTATATAACCTCTTCTAATGTTGATTTAAAAGCTTCAACTAATTCATGAGGAAGTTTACTTACAAATCCAACAGTATCTGTTAATGTTATATCCCTATTATCAGGAAGTTTTATAGCCCTTGTTGTAGTATCTAAAGTTGCAAAAAGCATATCTGCTTCAAAAACCTTATCTTTAGCTTGAGTAGCTAAAGTTGAAGCTGATTCTGCACATAGAGTATTTCTTAAAGTAGATTTTCCTGCATTAGTATATCCAACTAAGGAAACCTGTGAAGTTTTATCCTTACTTCTTCTCTCTCTTTGAGTTTCTCTTATCTTCTTTATCTTTTTAAGCTCAGCTTGAAGATCGTATATTCTTTCTCTTATATGTCTTCTATCTATTTCAAGTTTCTTTTCCCCTGGTCCTCTTGTTCCTATTCCACCACCAGTTCTAGACATAACAGTTCCAAGTCCCATAAGCCTAGCAGCTCTATACTTAAGCTGAGCAAGTTCTACTTGAATTTTAGCTTCTCTTGTCTTAGCTCTTCTTGAGAATATTTCTAAAATAAGAGTTGTTCTATCAATTACCTTAACTCCTAAGTTAGCTTCAAGATTCTTAACTTGTGCCCCTGATAATTCATCATCAAAAATTACTAAGTTAGCTCTTGTTAATTGTCTTATGTTAGCAATTTCTAAAACTTTACCTCTTCCTATATAAAAAGAAGCATCTATTTTACTTCTATTTTGAAATACTTTTTCTAATGTAGAAATATCACAAGCCTTAGCAAGTTCCTCTAACTCATCTAAGCTTTCTCTTGTGTCACATCCTACTAAAATAGCTCTTTCACTATCATCTTCCTCAACATTGCTTGTTTTAATAACTTCTTCAACATGATTAATCTTATCTAAAATATTAATTTGTAAGCACTTATCTATAGTTAAATGAGGGGCTTCTTCACTTATAAGAATCTCATTTTCTACATAACAAAATCCTAGAGAAGCATCTTTAGCCTTGCCTTCCTCTACAGCTATGGCCATTATTGTATCAAGCTTTAATTTCATAAGGGCAGATATATCTAAAGCAGAAAGTCTAGAAACCCCACTTGGATGAGTATGTATTATTCTAACTCCAGATAATCTTTTTTCGTGTATATCTATTAATGGAATCTCTACACTTGAAGAATCTCCTATAGCTACACTAATTACCTTTCCTTTTCTATTTATTCCTACACTAATTTCTCTTTCTATTTGAGAAGATAATCTAGAAATAATATTTATCATATCCTCTGTACAAACACTATACTTTGGTACATTTATTTTATAAAGTTCTTCTAATTCTTTAAGTACTGAATTCCTTATTCCATCAGTATTTCCATGTATCATATATTACCACCTCGTGATATTTATTATGTTTCTTGACAATTTTCATTTAATTTTATACTATAAATACAATATTGTAAATAATACGGAATAGTTAGGGGAGAAAATAATGGAAGATAAGAACAGAAATATACTACTTTCTGAAGAGCAAATTAAAGAACAAATAGCTATTGTAGGTAAAAAATTAACTGAAGATTATAAGGATAAAAACCTTTATGTTTTATCTTTATTAAGAGGAAGTTTCATATTTGCAGCGGATTTAGTTAGAGCAATAGATACTAAAGCTCAAATAGGATTTATGACTACTTCAAGTTATGGCCATGGTGAAGAAAGTACTGGTATAGTCAAAGTTGTAAATGATATTCCTGATAATATTGAAGGCTTAGATGTCTTAATCGTTGATGATATCATAGATTCAGGTATAACAATGGATTTTGTTATAAACCATGTTAAATCACTAGGAGCTAAATCAGTTAAAACTTGCACTCTTTTAGACAAACCTTCTAGAAGAAAAGTTGATTTAAAACCAGACTATTGTTGTTTTGAAATAGAGGACTTATTCGTTGTTGGTTACGGATTAAACTATGGTGATCATTATAGAAATATCCCTTACATATTTAACTGGGAAAAATAATTAAAAGGAGGAATTTCCTCCTTTTTTAATAGGCTAATTTGTATCTTCTCTACTTTCTTCATTAATACCTTGTAGCATATTTCCACCCCACATGCTATTTGGAACTTCTCCAACTATGACAGTATCTGAAATTGGAATTTGATTTACCACTTCAACCTCTTTTGATTGAAGTGGTAATATTATTTTAAGATTAGTTTTTACATTAACTAAAATTTTATGCCTTGTTTGATTTATTCCTGCACTTTCAAATAAGGACTCATAAGTAACTACCACTCTTCCTATAGGCTCCATTTTAACAGTTATACTAGGACCCCAATAAGACATTATATTATTTTTTGTTATATATCCAATTGGCATCTTTACACCTATGGATCCAACTTCCTTTATATCCCTCTGTGATTTTATAGCCACCTCTGTAGCCAACTCATTTAATTTTATAGTATCAGCATTAATCATTTTTATTGCCCCAGATGAATCTTTTTGAACCTTTATTACATCATTATAATTAAATTTTTCTGTATAAACCTCAGCAATATTAGTATTTATAATATCTAAAGTTTTAGCTTGCATTTCTGAATCTGAAACAAGTAAAACTGTAGGTGCAATTATTTTATCAAAAACATATATGAAAATTAAAAAACAGGCAATAATCATTAATAAAGTAATTATTAAATATTTTTTAAAATCTATATTTTTACGTTTATTTTTATTTACATAATACAAAGACTACACCTCTTATAATTTGGTTTACTCTTAATATTATTATGCTATAATATAATATAATATTTCTTTAAATGTATAATAATATAATTATGTAGTTTTTTAGAAATAGAAAGTTTTATTATGATAGGAGGAAAAAATGACTGAAAGAAAAAGAGAGCATAAAGATAGAAAGCAGAAGAAAAATTCACCTAAAAATCAATCGAAAGTAACAAAATTTTTGAAATGGTTCTTTATAGGGATTCTGCTTCTAGGGATAACTGCCGTAACAGTAGTTGGAATTTACGTTCTTTCTATTATACGTTCATCTCCAGAGTTAGATGTTCAGGCAATTCAATCTCTAAATCAGCCATCCATTCTTTACGATGATCAGGGAAACTTTATGGATAATGTTATAACTCGTGAACAACGTTATGTAGTTAAATCTGAAGAGATACCTGATAACTTAAAAAAGGCTTTTGTAGCTATTGAAGACGAAAGATTTTATGAGCATAAAGGAATAGACATTAAAAGAATTTTTGGGGTAATAGCTTCTAATATTAAAGGTAAACTTTCAGGAAGTAATACGGTTCAAGGGGCTTCAACTATAACTCAGCAACTTATAAAAAATGCCGTACTTACCAATGAAGTTAGTTATGAAAGAAAAATTAAAGAAATGTACTTAGCTTTGGAATTAGAAAAACACCTTTCAAAAGATGAAATCCTTACTACGTATTTAAATACAATTCCTATGGGTGGATACCAATATGGGGTTAGCGCAGCTGCTCAAAGATTTTTTAGTAAGAATGTTTCAGATTTGAATTTAGTTGAGTGCGCTTATTTAGGAGGACTTACTCAAGCACCAACTTCTTATGATGGTCTTTCAGAAGCAAATAAAGAAAATCCAAGTAGATATTTAAATAGAACTAAATCTGTACTATTTAAAATGCATGAACTTGGATATATTTCAAGTGAACAATATAATGACGCAATAAATGAAATTGACACAAATGGTATAAAATTCACACCAAATAATAAATTAAGTAAAACTAACTTCGAGTGGTTCACAAGACCAGCTATAACTCAAGTTAAACAAGACTTAATGAATAAATATAAATATACACAAGAGGAAGTTGACAAACTTATAGCTAATGGTGGATTAAAAATCTATACTTCTATGGATAGAAATCTTCAAAATAATGTTCAAAAAGTTTTAGATGATCCAAATAACTATAAAGCTATAACTAATAATCCTAATGAGAAAAATGAAGATGGTGTTTATAAATTACAAGCATCTGCCACAATAATAGACTATAAAACAGGCCATGTTAAGGCTTTAGTTGGAGGAAGAGGGGAACAACCTGCTATGTCTCACAATAGAGCTTATTATGATTTAAAATCTATAGGTTCTGCAACAAAACCATTAACAGTTTATGGTCCTGCTATTGATTTAGGACTTGGTGGCGCTGGCTCTGTAGTAAATGATTCTCCATTAAGTAATAAAGAGTTATCTTCTACAGGATATAAAGATCAACCTAAGAATGAATACAATAGTTATAGAGGCCCTTTAACTTTTAGAGAAGCAATTAAAATCTCTAGTAACTTAGCTGCCATAAAAGTTGCTAACGAAGTAGGTGTTTCAAATTCTATAGCTTATGGAGAAAAATTAGGTCTTGTTTATGGACCTCATTCTAGAGGTATTTCCACAACAGCCTTAGGTCAATTCCAAAATGACCCTAATAATCCTGATGGAGGAAATACTTATACTCTAGCTTCAGCCTTCGGTGTTTTTGGTAATAACGGTGTTAAAACAAATGCTAAATTATATACAAAGGTATTAGATTCTCATGGAAATGTAATTCTTGATACAAGTACTCCAGAAGAAACTAAAATATTTAGTCCTCAAGCGTCTTATATAGTTTATGATATGCTTAAGGATCAAGTAGAAAGTGGCTCTGCAAAATCTGCTAAATTTGGTAATATTCCTGTGGCAGGTAAAACAGGAACTACTACTGGAGATAAAGACTATTTATTTGCAGGATTAACTCCATATTATTCTGCGGCTATTTGGATTGGATATGATAAGCCTAGAGAAATGAGAACTAGTAGTGGTACTGTTACCTCTCCTATTTTCGGAAAAATAATGGGCTTAGCTCATAAAGACTTACAGTACAAAGAGGTTGAACAACCTAGTGGAATAAGCAAGATTGCAGTATGTATGGATTCAGGTCTTAAACCTACTTCCCTTTGTACTCAAGATCCTAGGGGCAGTAGAGTTTATTATGATTGGTTTATTAATGGTTCTGCTCCTACTCAATATTGTAATTATCATACAAATTCACATGTAAATGCTCCTGATACAAATGATAATAATAATTCTGGAGCAAATGAAGGAAATAAACAACAAGAAACTAAACCTGAAGAAGTTAAACCTAACGAAAATAATAATAATAAACCAAATGAACAAAATCCAAATACTAAGCCTGATAATACACCAGCTAATGGTAATAATAACACTAATAATAACGGAGGTGGAAATATGACTCCTCCTCAAAATCAAACAGAAAACAATACAAATAATGGAGTTATTACTCCACCTCAAGCTGGAAATAACCAAAATCAAAACGGTCAAAACAACAACATTACGCAATAGAAGGAAGTCCTTCTTGCATTTTGACCTTATTCAAAACAAAGCCACTATGAATTTTTTATTTCATAGTGGCTTTATTATTGATAATTAGCCCTCTATAGCTTTGTAATACACTACTCTTCACTAATATACGCTATTTACTTTTTATTAACATTTAACTTCTATGTTTTCCATTCAAATATCTCACATATGAATAAAGCAATATTAGTTCTTGCATTTTTTTATTATTCATATTAAAATTAGATATAAAGTGTGACGCAAAAAATAAAAAACTTATCAACAGGAGGAGGAATTTATGGAAATACTTAATAACTTAGTAGTTAGTTTTAATGATTTTCTTTGGGGCTACATATTAATTATTTTATTAATAGGTGCAGGCCTTCTATTTTCTTTTAAAACTAAATTTGTTCAATTTAGATATATAAAAGAAATGTTCCGTTTATTAGGAGACGGTATAGGAAAGTCAAATAAAGAAAAAGGCGGAGTTTCTTCATTTCAGGCATTTTGTATAAGTACAGCTTCAAGAGTTGGTACTGGTAATATAGCGGGTGTTGCCATAGCCGTAGCTGTTGGTGGACCTGGGGCTGTTTTTTGGATGTGGCTTATAGCCTTAATAGGTTCTGCGTCTAGTTTCGTAGAAAGTACATTAGCTCAAATATATAAAACTAAGGATAAAGATTCTTTTAGAGGTGGTCCTGCCTATTACATGGAAAAAGGACTTGGAAAGAGATGGTTAGGAATTATATTCTCAATTCTTATTACAATCTGTTTTGGATTCGTATTTAATGCAGTTCAAGCTAACACAGTAAGTGTTGCATTCAATAGTGCTTTCGGACTTTCAAGAGGAGCAATTGGTATAATATTAGCAATAGTAACTGCTTTAGTTATCTTCGGTGGTATTCACAGAGTTGCTAAGGTTTCAGAAATAATAGTTCCAATTTTAGCGGTTCTTTATATTCTTATTGCTATTATAGTTTTAATTTTAAATATTACTGAAATTCCATCAGTTTTCAAACTTATATTTGAATCAGCCTTTGGAATAAAACAATTAACTGCCGGTGGACTTGGTGCCGCTGTTATGCAGGGTATTAAAAGAGGTTTATTCTCAAATGAAGCTGGTATGGGTAGTGCGCCAAATGCAGCTGCTACAGCAGATGTTACTCACCCAGTAAAACAAGGTTTAATTCAAACTTTAGGAGTATTTACTGATACATTATTAATTTGTTCTTGTACAGCATTTATAATACTTCTTTCAGGTCAATACGCTGATAGTTCACTAACAGGTATAGAATTAACTCAAAAAGCTCTTGTATCTCAAATAGGACCTTTCGGAGCTTATTTCATAGCAATTTGTATATTATTATTTGCTTTTAGTTCTATTGTAGGTAACTTCTATTACGGTCAAACAAACATAGAATTTATACACACTAATAAGGTATTATTAAATATATACAGAATACTTGTTATAGGCATGGTATTATTTGGTTCAATAGCAAAAGTAGATTTAGTTTGGAATTTAGCGGATCTTTTCATGGGATTAATGGCTATACTAAATATAATAACTATATTATTCCTTGGTAAATATTCTTTCCTTGCACTTAAGGACTATACAGCTCAAAAGAAAGCAGGAATTAAAGAGCCAGTATTTAAAGCATCTTCTATTCCTGGATTAGAGAATGTAGAAGAATGGCAATAATAAAAAAAGCTTTGAGATTTTTTTCTCAAAGCTTTTTTATATTAATCTTTCAAATATAACTTTTTTCTCCACACTTAAATCCTTAGGATTTATTGTTATTTTAAAAATTGGAGGACAACCTTCCTCTCTCCATTTCTTCATATAAGCTGGTGTAGCTTTATAATTATAATAATAAACTTCTTCATATTCATCTGAAAATTCTAAAACTTCAAGTCTACTATCCTCACTTAAACTTATTAATTCTTTATGAACATTATTTATTATTGGCCAAAAATATTTCATTGGTATATTATATTTAAACTCATTTTTTACTACTCTACTCTCAAACAATGCTCTTTTTAATATCCTGTTATCTTTATGACACTCATCTATATTTGCTCTAAATATAACTTTTCCTCTTTTGTCTTCATCTAATTTTATGTTTATCATATAATAAACAACTCCTATTCATAACACTATAAAATATAGCATCAAATCTATAAATCAAATCTATTTAATACAGATTCTCCAAATAACTTTTTAATTATGTATTTTATTCCTTCTATTTCACAGGATTTTTTCTTAACCATTATAAGTCTTCCATTATCAATAATATCTTCATCAGAATAAGATGTTAAGGCAAGCTCTTCTTTTATTAATTCAACCCACTCCTTAGAATAATACGCCTTTAAACCTCTTAAAAACTTATTTTTTATAAATGGAATTATACTATTTCCTAGAACGCAGACAGTTTCACATCCGTTTATATTGTTTAAGAGCTCTTCAAATTCCTCATTTTCATAGAACTTATTACTCTTACTTCCTGGAACAATTATAACATCTAGATCTACTTCCTCTATAGATTTTACATTTTCAAACTTTATATCATACATTCCATCTTTTATTATATTATTTTTTGTACCTACTAATTCCACTGAAATTATTTCTTTATCTAATGATTTATTTATATCATCAAAAATTTCTAAGAAAGATATTACTGTGCTTACTACCATCTTATCATAAATAAATATTCCAAACTTTCTCTCTTTTAAATCTTTGATTTGGCTATTAAAATCATCCTTAGATAATCTATATGAATAGCCATCTTTGTTTTTATACATAATCTTGAAACCAATTCTTTCAAGTCTTTCTCTGTTCTCATCTAACGAAACCGTATCTAGCATATATAAGCCACCAAATTCATTGAAAAAACATTCTAAGATAAGGTGTACAGCTTCACTTCCATAACCTTTTCCCCTATGTGAATTTTCTATCCTAACATTTAACCTAGCAGTTTTAGTTATAGAGTCATATCCATGAAAGCTTGCTTCTCCTACTGGATTATCATTATAATCAAAAACCAAGCAATACAGATTTCTTCCATCTGTAGGACTCACCATCTTTTTATAAAAACTATCCCACTTATACCTTGGAAAAGATATTGTTTTGCCTACATCGGTCATACTCTCCATATCTCCCCATAGCTTTTCAGTATACCCTAGTTCTTCTAAATATGGTGTTCTTATATAAACTTTTCTTCCCTCTCTCCTATAACAGTTTCTTTTTTGTATCACATTACCACACCAATCATTTATTAATTCAAGAGTATTTTATCATAAATTACCACAAACTGTGAAATTTTTTATACATTATTTATTAATTGTTATTTTATTGTTTAGTTATACTAAATTTAATAATAGATTAGCCTAAACTTCATAACATTTTTTTCCTTCTAAAGTTGCTAAATCACTATTTTAAGGCAACATTTAAATATTAATATATTTTTTTAATTTTTTGTTGATTTTTATTTTAAAAGTATTTATAATTATTTGTGTTTGTTTAGTAATTTTAAACTTAAAGTTTAGTAAAACTTATAGTAACGAAATTGAGGTGTAAAACTTGGAAATAGGAGATAAAATTAGACGTCTCAGAGTGGCCAAACAGTTGACTCAAGAAGAATTAGCAAATAGATGTGAATTATCTAAGGGATTTATTTCTCAGCTTGAGAATGACCTTACTTCTCCATCTATAGCTACATTAATAGATATATTAGATATATTAGGAACTAATTTAACAGAATTCTTTAGTGAAGATACTAATGAAAAGATAGCCTTCTCTAAGGATGATATGTTTGAAACTGAAAATGAAGAATTAAAATATAACCTTATGTGGTTAGTTCCAAATGCTCAAAAGAATGATATGGAACCTATAATGATAACGCTTGAACCTGGAGGACAATATATTGAAGAAGAGCCTCATGAGGGTGAGGAATTTGGGTATGTCCTATCTGGAGCAATATATCTTCATCTAGGAGACAAAAAAGTAAAAGTAAGAAAAGGCGAGAGTTTCTACTTTAAGCCCAAGGCTAATCATTATATTTCTAATGCAGGAAAAATTTCTGCAAAGGTTATATGGATAAGTACTCCACCATCATTTTAGTATAAACATTTAGAAAGCAGAGGTGTTAGATTTGAAAGATAATAATATTATTGAATTAAAAGGAATAACTAAATCATATGGAAAAGATACAATTTTAGATAATCTTTCCCTAAATATAAAAAAGAATGAATTCCTAACTCTTTTAGGACCTAGTGGATGTGGTAAAACAACCACTTTAAAAATTATAGCTGGCTTTGAAACGGCAGATAGTGGCCAGGTGGTCTTTGAAAATAATATTATTAACGATATACCACCTTACGAAAGACAATTAAATACCGTATTCCAAAAATATGCTCTATTCCCTCATATGAATGTATATGAAAATATAGCTTTTGGATTAAAACTAAAAAAAATGCCTAAAGATGTTATAGATCAAAAAGTTAAGGAAATGCTTAAGTTAGTTGCCCTTGAAGGATATGAAAATAGAGATATTGAAGCCCTTAGTGGTGGTCAACAACAAAGGGTTGCCATAGCTAGAGCTTTAGTAAATGAACCAAAGGTACTTTTATTAGATGAGCCTTTAGGTGCATTAGATATGAAACTTAGAAAAGGAATGCAAATAGAACTTAAGAGAATTCAACAAAAATTAGGAATTACATTTATATTTGTAACTCATGATCAAGAAGAAGCTTTAACAATGTCAGATACAATAGTTGTTATGAATAAAGGTGAAATTCAACAAATGGGAAGCCCAGAAGATATATATAATGAACCTGCTAACTCATTTGTAGCAAAATTCATCGGTGAAAGTAATATAGTTGATGGAATTATGTTAGATGACTTTAAGGTTGAATTTGGTGGAAGAATATTTGACTGTGTTGATAAAGGTTTTGAAAAGAATGAAGCTATTGAAGTTGTAATAAGACCTGAAGATTTTGAAATGGTTAAATATGAAAATGGTATGCTAAAAGGAACTGTTACTTCAGTTATATTTAAAGGTGTTCACTATGAAATAGAAGTAAAGGATGAAAACCACACTTGGATATTACACAATACAAAACATGCTGAAATAGGATCTAAAATAGGATTATCTCTTGATCCAGAAAGCATACACATAATGAAAAAAGAGAGTGATGTTTAAAGATGAAAAATAGAAATAAAAATTTATCATTTGCAGCTTATCCATACGTTGTATGGAGTGCTATATTCATAGTTATCCCTTTACTTTTAATAGTTTTCTTTAGTTTTACAAGTAAAGTTGACGGAAGATTTGTTTTCTCTTTTGAAAACTTCCAAAGATTATTTGAGCCAATATATTTTACTGTTTTTATACGTTCTATATGGCTTGCTGTTTTATCAACAGTTTCATGTTTAATTTTAGGTTATCCAATAGCTTATATAATTTCTAAATTACCTATAAAAAGAAGAAATATGTTAATACTTTTATTCATATTACCAATGTGGATGAACTTCTTACTTAGAACATATGCGTGGATGGCTATACTTGGTAGAGATGGACTTATTAATACTCTTTTAGGTTATATAGGAATAGGTCCAATTAAAATGCTATATACTGACGGAGCAATCTTACTTGGAATGGTATATAACTTCTTACCATTTATGGTTATACCAATATATACTGTACTTATAAAAATTGATAAAAACTTAGTTAATGCAGCTTATGACTTAGGTGCAAATAAAGCTCAAGCTTTTAGAAAAATTATTTTACCACTTAGTATTCCTGGAATAATCTCTGGAATAACTATGGTATTTATGCCAGCTGTTTCAAACTTCGTAATCCCAAGCCTTCTAGGTGGTGGAAAATACATGTTAGTTGGTAACCTTATAGAACAACAATTTACTACTATCGGTAACTGGAACTTTGGTTCTGCTTTATCAATCTTTATGATGATATTAATATTAATTTCAATGGCCTTTATGTCTAAATATGAAAAGAACGGAAAAGAAGGAGGTAAACAGCTATGGTAAAAAAGTTAGGTGATTTTATTTCTAAATTTTATTTAGCCTTAGTATTTATATTTTTATATGCACCAATAGTAACACTTATGGTATTTTCATTTAACAAAACAAAATCTATGGCTGTTTGGGGTGGCTTTACTTTTGATTGGTATAGCTCCCTACTTGAAAATGATAGAATAATAGCAGCTCTTTATTATACAGTTTTAATAGCAGTAATAGCCTCTGTTGTTGCTACGGTTATAGGGACTATAAGTGCTATAGGAATTAATAATATGAAAAAAGGTCCTAGAACCTTATTATTAAACGTAAACTATTTACCTGTATTAAATCCTGATATAGTTACAGGTATTTCATTAATGACTTTATTCGCTATTGGTGGAGTTTTATTTAATTTAAAACCTGGTTTTTGGACTATGCTTTTAGCTCACATAACATTTGATATTCCTTATGTTATATTATCTGTTTTACCTAAGCTAAGACAATTACCTCCAAATCTAACTGATGCAGCCTTAGATTTAGGAGCAAAACCATCTTACGCTTTAAGAAAGGTAGTAATTCCTCAAATAATACCTGGTATAGCTGCAGGATTCTTAATAGCATTTACAATGTCAATAGATGACTTTGTTATAAGTTTCTTCACTACAGGTCCTGGTGTTTCTAACCTTTCTATAGAAATTTATTCTATGGCTAGAAGAGGTATTTCTCCAGAAATAAATGCTCTTTCAACATTAATGTTTATAGTTGTCTTAGCATTACTTCTTATTGCTAATAGAAAACAATCTTTAGTAAAGGGGGAACGTTAATATGAAATTAAAAAAATTTTTAGCATTAACTTGTTCAACACTTCTTTTATCATCTCTTTTTCTTGGTTGTGGACCAAAAAAGGATGAGGAAGCTACTCAAGATAAAAACAGTAATGTTCTTTATGTTTATAACTGGGGAGACTACATAGATCCAGAACTACTTACTAAATTTAAAGAAAAAACTGGAATAGATGTTAAATACGATGTTTATGATACTAATGAAATAATGTATCAAAAACTTAATAGTGGTAATGTATCTTATGATATAGTAATTCCTTCTGATTACATGATAGAAAAAATGAAAGAAGAAGATATGTTAGCTAAGATAGATTATTCTAATATTCCTAATTATAAATATATAGGAGAACAATTTAAAAATTTAGCTTATGATCCAACTAATGAATACTCAGTACCATATATGTGGGGAACAGTTGGAATAATATATAATACAAAGAGAGTTAGTGATCCTGTAGATAGTTGGAATATCCTTTGGAATCCTAAATATAAGGATCAAGTTATAATGCCAGATAGTGTTAGAGATGCTATGGCTGTTGCAGAAAAAAAATTAGGATATTCATTAAATACTGAAAACTTAGATCAAATAGAAGCTGCTAAAAAGGAGCTTATGACTCAAAAGAAAGATGGATTAATCTTAGCTTACATGGTTGACCAAGTTAAAGATGCCATGGTTGGTGGAGAGGCTTCCCTTGCTGTTGCTTGGTCTGGAGATGCTGTAACAATGATAGAGAGAAATCCTGATTTAGCTTATGCTATTCCTAAGGAAGGATCAAATAAATGGTTTGATGCCATAGCAATTCCTAAAAATGCAAAGCATAAAGAAAATGCTGAGAAGTTTATAAACTTCCTTTGCGATCCTGAAAATGCTGAGCAAAATGTAGAATATATAGGATACTCTACTCCAAACACAGCTGCATATGACCTTTTACCTGAGGATATAAGAGATGATAAAGTTGCATACCCAGATGAAGAGTCATTAAAAAATTGTGAGGTATTTATAGATTTACCTTCTAAAATACTTAGAAAATATGATGAAGCTTGGTTAGAAATCAAGTGTGTTTATTAAAAAAATGCATGTGCAAAAGCACATGCATTTTATATTATCCACAAATTTCTTCATAAAATACTTTTGGGAACCATAGCTTAATTTCTTTCTCAGCACTTTCTATTGAATCTGATGCATGAACTGAGTTTTCTGTTCCACTTAAGGCAAACCTTCTTCTTATTGTTCCAAACTCAGCCTTTTCTGGATTTGTTGCCCCATTTAGAGATCTTATTTTATTTATAGCATCTTCTTCTTCAAGAATTAAAGCTACAAGAGGACTTCTTGTTATATATTTTATTAGAGAATTAAAAAATTGCTTATCTCTATGTTCTTCATAATGTTTTTCAGCAAATTCCTTATTTATTTGCTTCATTTCCATAGCCTTTATCTTTAATCCTGCTCCCTCATAAACCTCTAATATCTTACCTATTAAATTTCTTTCAACGGCATCAGGTTTTATTAAAACAAGACTTTTTTCTAACCTCATTGAAATTCCTCCTCAATATTATTTCCCTCTAAGATATATTATACATATAATTTCCTATTTATGTAAACATTCACAAGAAAATTACTAAATATTTAATTGTTAAATTATTATTTCTACCTTAGTTAGAGAAATAAGTGCCTTTTATATAGTATTGTAATTATAATAAATATAGGAGGTGTTTACTGTGATTAGAAAAGAATTTCTAGTAAGTGGTAGAGTCCAAGGAGTAGGTTTCAGATTCTTTTGTAAGTATCAGGCAAGCTTATTATCTTTAACTGGTTATGCTGAAAATTTAGATGATGGTCAAGTACTTATAGAGGTGCAAGGTGATGAATCATCAATAAGAAAATTTAAAACTAAAATTTTAAACGGTAATGGTTTTTCAAGAGTTATTTCTATAGATGAGAAGGATTTAACTGTTGATACCCGCGAAAAAAGATTTTCTACATACTAATTATAGGTAAAGGAAATGGGGCTATTATCAAACTTAAAATTTATAAATATACAATAAATGTTATTCACTAATTATTATAATATAGTTTATAAATTTTGTTCTTAAATTTTTAAAAGCCCCTACTCCTTTCTATAGCTTTTTATAAGTCACAGCTATCTTGTTCATATCCATATCTTGAGCTTCCATTGCTATTAAACTCTTCATTTTCTTTGTATGAAATAAATGTACCATCATCAGGTTCATGATCTTTATGTTTTTTATTATTATAATTCTTATTATTTTTATTATCTTTCATATTTATCACCCACCTTTAAATTTATTATTTCAAGGCAGGCTTATTTATATACTCTATTTTTAAGTTGATTATATATATTATAGTTTGATAAATTTTTTACTTAAATTATAAGTTTTTATATGAACAAAGTCTTCACTTCTACCTATTGCCTTAAAAATTTTTACTTATATTATAAGTTCTCCCACATATCTTGTATGCTACTATAATCGTCTAATACTTCATCAATTAAATCTAAAGCATCTTCATTGTTCCAAGATTCATATTTTTTTCTTTTTACTACTTTAATTATGTTTTCCTCTTTTCCTTCTTTAATTAAAATAGAATCTTCACAGGACTCTTTATACTTTTCTAAATCCTTTTTAATTGTATTGCAAACTTCTATAGTCTTAATTCTATTGTTGTCTTCATCTCTAAAATCTATAAGTATTTTATCTAAGTTAATTAAACCATTTAAAAAGTCAAAGTGCCAATTAAATCCATAGTTTAACCATAGATCATAGGTATTTTCCTCTCTTTCGTCAAACCTAATCATAATTAAAAGCAAGTCTAATTTTTTATTGCTTATAATACTGCTTTTTAAGGCAACTAAGACATTATCACCTATATCCTTTAAAGCTTCTAAGTAATCTTTAACAAAAATTATAGGTACTACTTTATCATTTACTTCTACTATTAGTGGAATTAATGTTCCAACTTCACTTTCTTTTAAAATATCATCTACAGTTAAAGCTGCCATATTATCACATCCTAAATATTAATTAATTGCTTCAAATACCTTATATTATATAAGATATGTATTGTAAATACCACAATTAAAGCTTTACATCTCTTTCTTTATTATTATTGTTATTATGCCCTATAGATGTTATAATAAAAAAAGTTTAATGAGACTTTGAAATTAGGAGAGATGAAAATTGATTAAATTTAAGAAAAAGCTTTTAAGTTCAATATTGATTGCTTTATCAGTATCACTTTTTACGCCAACAAAAGCTACTGTTCAGGCTGCCGAAATTTCCCAACCTAATATAGTTGGAAAGTATGCTGTCACTTTAGATTATGACACTGGTGAAATTATTTATGCAAAGGGAATTGATGAAAAAGCATATCCTGCTAGTACAACAAAGGTAATGACAAGTCTTTTATTTGCTGAACATGCTTCAAAGAATGATTCTTTTCCATATACAGCAGATGCAAAAGCTCAACAACCTTATACATTAAACAATAGCTTTGGACCAATACCTGTTGGCGAAGGAATGAATGCTAATGATTTAATGAAAGCTTTACTTATGTTTTCAGCTAATGATGCTGCCGCTGTAATTGCAGACGGGGTGGCTGGAAGTGCTGAAAAATTTAGTGTAATGATGAATGACGAAGTAAAAAAATTAGGATTAAAAAATACTCACTTTGTTACTCCAAATGGCTTACACAATGATGATCACTATTCAACAGCTTACGATTTAGCTGTTATTTTACAAAATGCTTATAAAAATCCTTGGGTAAGCGAAACTATGGCACTTAAGGATAGCGACATAACTGTAAACGGAAAAAAAGTACTTTTAGAAAATAGAAATAAAGAACTTGGTATCGACGGAAATATTGGTGGAAAGACTGGATTTACAACTCCTGCTGGAAGATGTTTAGTATCAGTATACGAAAGAAATGGTAGAAAAATAATAGGTGCTGTTTTAAATTCTCAATATGATGCTAAGGATGAAATTGTATTTAATGATATGAATAAAATTATTGATTACAGTTACTCTGTAGATAAAGTTCCATACATAAAGGCTGGTACAACAATAGATACTATTCCAGTTGAATATAAACTTTTTAGATGGTTTGGACCAACTAAGAAAATCGACGTTCCTTTTGTTGCAACTGAAAACATAGATTATTATAAAAATTATGTAAATGAAAAAGAAACATCAAAATCAATAAACTTAAATGATATGAACGCTTGGCAATTAGCTTCTAATCCTGAATCAGCTGCTGTTACTGTTACTCAAAGAGCTTACGTTAAGGATTATCCAGTAAAAGCTGATATAGGTACTTTTACTCTTATAAAAGCTAATTTCTTAAGTTATTTAGGAATAATTGTTCTAGCAATAGTTGTAATTGTATTAATATTACTTATTATAAGAGCAATAAATTTAAGAAAACGTAGAAGACGTAGAAGAAATATATTTTAATAAAAAAAAGATTTAGTCTTAGACTAAATCTTTTTTTATTAAAAACCTATTAAATTAAGAATTTAATTTTTCAACAAGATCTAAAATTTCTAAAGGTTTATCTACATAAAAGTCTGGCTTACTCTCTCCTAATTTTTCAAGAGGCAATGCTGTGTATTTAACTCCACAGGTCTTAGCCCCAGCATTTTTACCTGCTAAAATATCGTAAGGTGAATCACCTACCATAAGAGCTTCACTAGGAGATACTCCTAAATTTTCACAAGCCTTTAAAACTGGCTCCCCATCTGGCTTATGCTTTGTAGTAATTTCAGGAGTTATAAAAGTATCAAAATACTTAAATATACCCATTAATTTAGCTCCACGCTCTGCCATATCACTTTTCTTTGAAGTTACAACTCCAATTTTAATTCCTTTACTCTTTAATGTTTTTAGCATTAAATCTACGTCAGCAAACTCTTTACATTCATCATCATGTAATTCTAAGTTTATTTTTCTATAACAATTAATCATTTCTTCTATTCTATTTTCATCATAGGATTTAAAAATTTCCTGCAATGGTCTACCATAGTTCATAGTAATCTCTTCTTCACTTGGCTCTAAATCTAACATAGTTTTAAATGTATGTTTAAATGATTTTAGTATTAAATCATTAGTATTTATCAATGTTCCATCTAGGTCAAACAATACTGCTTTTATCATAAATTTCTCCTTTATTATTTTAAAAATCAGCTTTAAAATATATATATTTTTAATAATTATATCATAAATTTAAAAAAATTTTAAAAAACCCCTTCACAAATTAAGATTTTTAGTATATATTAATTATTAAATAAATAAGTTGTACAAAGCATTGATGGGAAAAAGTAATCTTTGGAAAGAGTTTTAGCGATTGAGGGATGGTGAAAGCCTCATACTATACCTTTGATGAAGAACATCCTTGAGCTTCTAACCGAACTTCAAAATTTATTTTGGACAGTAGACTTAGACGGGTTTCTTTCCGTTAAAAGAAGGACAGTGTTAAGATGCACTGTTATTAAGTGAGTGCTTTTGTACTAACATAGGTGGTACCGCGGAGATGATTATACAGCCTTCGTCCTATTAAAAATATAGGATGATGGCTTTTTTTATTGTCTTTTATAATATATTTTTAAATTTTATTATTTTAACTATACGTATAAATCAAAACATTTAAAGAAATTTTAATAACCTGTTTGGGGCCAAACAAATTTATAAAAAAATATATGTAGCAAAAAATATATCTACATTTAAAATTAAGGAGTTGTTTAAAATGGAAAAATTATTTATACCAAAGGGCTATAAACCTTTATTATCACTTAGAGAAACAGAAGTTGCTATTAAAGAACTTAAAGACTTTTTCGAAGATTCTTTAGCTAAAAACTTAAACTTAACAAGAGTTTCTGCTCCACTTTTCGTAAATAAAGGTTCAGGATTAAATGATGATCTAAATGGAATTGAAAGACCTGTAAGTTTTGATATGAAAGCTATGCCAGAGTTTAACATTCAAATAGTTCATTCTCTAGCTAAATGGAAAAGACTAGCTCTTCATAGATATGAATTTGAACATGGTGAAGGTCTTTACACTGATATGAACGCTATAAGAAGAGATGAAGATTTAGATAACATTCACTCTATTTATGTTGACCAATGGGATTGGGAGAAAATAATAGATAAAGAAGAAAGAAATTTAGAAACTTTAAAAGAAACTGTAAAATCAATATATGGTACTTTTAAAGCAACAGAAGATTTTATAGTAGCAAAATACCCTCACATAGAAAAAATTCTTCCTGAAGATATAACATTTATAACATCACAGGAATTAGAAGATCGTTATCCAGATCTTACTTCTAAAGAGAGAGAAACTGCTATATGTAAAGAATTTGGCGCTGTATTCATAATAGGAATTGGTGGAAAATTAGCTTCTGGTGAAAAACATGATGATAGAAGTCCAGACTATGATGATTGGACATTAAATGGAGATTTATTATTCTACTACCCTCTATTTGATGAGGCTGTAGAACTTTCATCAATGGGAATAAGAGTTGATGAGGAAAGCCTTTTAAAACAATTAAAAATAGCAGAATGTGAGGAAAGAAAAGAACTACCATTCCATCAAATGCTTCTTGAAGGAAAATTACCATATACTATAGGTGGTGGAATTGGTCAATCTAGAATATGTATGTTCTTCCTTAGAAAAGCTCACATTGGAGAAGTTCAAGCATCTATGTGGGACGAAGATATGATAAGAACTTGTGAAGAAAACAACATACATTTATTATAAAAGTTATATTAAAATTTTGATTTTTATTTAATTTAACTTTAACTTTAAAAAATTCAATATTATCCCTCTTATAAATATAGTATAATTTTTTTAATAAACTAATATTTAAAAGGGGGATAATTATTATGAAAAGGTCTATTTTAAATACATTATTGAATGTCCTTGCAATAATTTTTATAGTTTTCTTAATGATTAAGGTAAGTTTGCCTATGGGGAGCATACTACTTCTATCATTTATAATATTTAAATTAACTATAAACAAGCATTTAATTTATATGTTTAAGGGTGCTAAAAAACTTAGGGCTAATAATTTAGAAGAAGCTTTATCTCTTTATAGAAAGGCTGCTCTATGTAATAGTTCTAATGTAAAAGCTATAAAAACTTATGTTTTCTTAGAACTTAAAATAGGATCTTATACTGAAGCTTTAGAAACTTTAAAAAGCATAGTATCTAAAAGAAAATTTTTACCTGAAGATGCAAATCAACTTGATTTACTTCAAGCAATACTTTATTGGAAATTAAATGATATAAAAACTTCTCTTCAAATCTTAGATGATTTAAAAGCTAATAATTTTAACTCTCTAGATTTTTATGAAGTTTATGGATATGTTTTGATTCAAGATGAAGATTTTGAAAAAGCAATTTCAATAAGTAATGAAGGATTAAAAGTTGATGAATTAAGCCAAATAATAAGAGCTAATTTAGGAGAGATTTTCTATAAAATTGGGGATATAAAAAAAGCTTGCTTTTATTTTGATGAATTAATAGATGAATGTGTAAATTTTTCAGAACCCTACTATTTTATGGGAATTATATCAAAAGAAAAAGAGGATTTTTATAAAGCCAAAGAATTTTTAAATAAAGCACTTAAGTATGATGAGTCTATTCTAAGCAACCTATCAAAAAATGATATAGAAAACGCTTTAATAAGTATAAATCATTAATTATTATGATATTTGATTATAGCTTTAATTTTAAATTCATTCTATAATGTATAAGGAACTTAAAAAATAGTTCCTTATATTTTTTTAATAAAAAAAGGAAGTGATTATCTAGTGAAGCTTTTAAGAGAAATGCTTATTGTAGTGTTTATATACTTCTTAGGCGAATTTATTTCTAAAAGTTTTATACATAGTGTACCTGGAAATATTATTGGAATGTTAATATTATTAGTTTTACTATGTACTAAAGTTGTTAAAGTAGAATCTATTGACTGTGTTGCTCAATTCTTCTTAGATCATTTAGCCTTCTTCTTCGTTCCTGCAGGGGTTGGACTTATGACATCTGTTGGATTATTAGAAGGAAATGTTCTTAAATTATTATTTATTTGTATAGCCTCAACTTTTGTTGTAATAGGAGTTACAGGTTTAGTTGTTCAAGCTTTAATAAGAAGAAAAGAAAAAAAACTACTAGGAGATGAAGTTAATGAATAACCTTATTAATAACCCTTTATTCGGAATTTTATTAACTCTTTTTGCATTCGAAATTGGTATGACCATATACAAAAAGACTAAAATTCCACTACTAAACCCTTTATTAATAGCAATTGCTCTTGTAATTGCAGTTTTAGTTTCATGCCATATAAGTTTTGAAACTTATAATATTGGTGGTAGTTTTATAAATGCATTTTTAGGACCTGCAACTGTAATTTTAGCAGTACCTTTATATAAACAGTTACAACTTTTAAAAAATCATTTTGTACCAATAATGACAGGAATAATAGTTGGAAGTTTTGCTTCTATGTGCTGTGTTATAATAATGGGATATTTCTTAGGAGTAAATCATGAACTTATTGCTTCTTTAGTTCCTAAATCAGTTACTACACCAATCGGGGTTGAAGTAGCTAGCGGACTTGGTGGAATACCTTCAATCACAGTTATAGCAGTAATAATAACTGGTATCACAGGTGCAATCATAGCTCCTATGGTATGTAAATTACTTAAGATTGAGCATGAAGTTGCTATGGGAGTTTCTATGGGAACAGCTGCCCATGCCGTTGGAACTACTAAAGCTTTAGAAATCGGTGAAACTCATGGTGCTATGAGTTCATTATCTATAGGTGTTGCTGGATTAATAACAGTTTTCCTTGCTCCACCAATATATATGATATCTGCATTAATATTAAAATTTGTCTAAACAGTGATAAAATTTCACTGTTTTTTTCTTTTTATGAGTATATTTTCTTAATTATAGAAATACTAAAAATATAAATCTATAATTAAGGAGAATTAAAATGAAAATATATAAAAAAATTCTAGGCTTTTTTGCTTTAGCAGTTTTATTAAATCCAAATACTCTAACCTTAGATGCAAGCACTTTTTCTAAAGAAGACCAAATTCAAAACAAAGAAATTTTATATGATATTACAGCCTTCACCACAGAAAAAAACACTCTTAACTTAATAATAAATCAATTGTTTAAAGAAGATAATACTCTATTTATAGATGCTTATTTTTTAAATACAACTGAAAACACTACTTTTGAAAACTTAGAAAATTTTAATATCTCAGTTTGTGATACCAATAATAAAGAGGTACTAAATAAAACCTTTAAAAGTGTTGTTATCCCTAAGGGACTTCCTCCACAACATGGAAGAAGAATTTTATTTCCCATAGAAAATGAATTTTTTAACCTACAAGAAAAAGATTTATCAAAATTATCTTACAAATTCACCTTTGATTATAATTAAAATTTTAAACCTTTCCTCTTAGCCAAATAAAAAGGAGTTGTTTTAATACAACTCCTAAATATATTTCTTAAATAAATTCCATCTTCCATGTGAAATAGCCTTTTTCTTCATCTTTTTCATATATGAAGTATGCTGCAAAGGTATTTCCCTTTTTACTTTTTAAATTTCTAAATCCGACTTTTCCATTAGCTAATAGAAGTTTTACCATCTGAGGTGTTACTTGTTTTCCAAAGGAAGCTATATACTTGTCATTTTTCCATATGGTATATTTACATCCATTTTTCCAGTTAACACATCCAAATCCTCTTTCTCCCTCTATAACAGGATTTCCACAGTTAGGACATTTTCCTAAAACCTCTACTCCCTCTGGAGCCTCTACTTTAAAGTGTTTTGCCATGGAATCATCATTTTTTATAGCCTTAACTCCCTCTATAGTAAAGTTTTTTATAAGATTTAAGAAATCTTCTTTTTTAACCTTCCCTCTTTCTATATCAGAAAGAGTTTTTTCTAGTCTTCCTGTGTATTCTAAATCTAAAAGTTCCTTAACAGGGAATATTTCAACTATGGTTCTACCAAGCTCTGTACAAGTTAAACTTTTTCCCTTTGTGGTAATATATCCTACATCCTTAAGCTTTTTAATTGTTTCAGCTCTAGTAGCAGGTGTTCCTATACTAAATCCACTTAGTATTGAAGCCATCATTTCTTCACTATCTTCCTCTGCATCCTCTTTAAAACTCTTGCCACAAGTCTCCATAACCCTAAGTAAAGTCTTCTCAGTATGCTTTTTAGGTGGTTTTTTAGTAACCTTATTTATTTTACTATCTACTAAATCAACTATTTCTTTTTCATTTACCATTGGAAGAATTGTATCCTTACTATCTATTTTTTCAACAACTCTCCATCCTTCTATAAGCTGAACTTTTCCTTTTGAAATAAATACGCCCTTAACCTCTTTATCATTTACCTTAGAAGTTATTTTTGTTTCCTCAAATTCAGCTACAGGCATAAATTGCATAAGAAATCTATTTTTAACTGCTGTATAAACTATTCTCTCATCTTGAGTTAAATTATTAGGTTTCATGTAAGTTGGAACTATGGCACTATGGCTCTCAACCTTTGAATTATCAAAAACCCTTTTATTTTGAACAAACTTTATTTGCTCCTCATAAGGCAAGCCTACCTTAAGCTTTTCTAAAACATTTCTAGTTCTATCAACTAAGCTCTCCTCTAGAGCCATACTTCCTGTTCTAGGATAAGTTATAAACTTCTTTTCATATAAAGACTGGGCTACTTTTAAAACCTTATCTGAAGTCCATCCTTTGTATTTACTTGTTATGTATCCTTGAAGATTAGAAAGATTAAATAAAAATGGTGGATATTCTTTTTTTCTTTCTGTTTGCTTTTCAATTATTTCAGCATTTTTATCCTTTATCTTTTCTTTAATCTCATCTAAAACCTTTTTATCTTCAAACTTCTCTGAATTATTTTCATAATAAGTTCCTTCAAACTCCTCATTTTTTGAAGTCTTAAAAGTACCATTAAGTTTGTAATATGCACTTGATTTAAAGTTCTCTATTTCTTTATCTCTATCATAAATTATCTTTAAAGTAGGTAGAAGAACTCTCCCTATATTTAAAATCTGTCCATCATTTAGCTTATATTTTATTGTTGTCACAGAAGTTAAATTTATACCTATTATCCAGTCTGCCCACTGTCTTCCTATGCCAGCATCTTGAAGAGATTGCATTTCTTCATTAGGTTTTAACTTTTCCATTCCTTTTTTAACTTCATCTGGTGTCCATTCATTTAATAAAAGTCTATATACTGGTTTCTTTTCACTAAAATATAGGAAAATTTCATCTGCAATTACTTGTCCTTCTTTTATACTTACTTGTCAATATGTATAATATATATTTTTTTATAGTTTCTCTATATTTAAGGTGTATTATTATAAATATTAAAATTACACATACAAAAAAAATTAAATTCTATAAAAAATCTATTTTCTTTACACAATCTTATTACAGTTGTTTAATTGTACAATGATAATCTCTTTATCCTGATAATTTTAAATATTTAATCTTGCATAAAATACCTAAGAACTATAAATCTATTGTAAGTATCAGAAAAATATTAATATATAAATGTAGCTACAAAAAATATATATTAATTATATTAAATAAACTACTACTAAACGTAAATACTTCTAAAACCAACTATTAAAATTCTTAAAATAGAAATGTATTTTGAGAATTTTAAACAAAATATTTATTTTTTAATCAGCCTTAGATAACCTATTAGAAATTCAAATTTAAAAGCCACACTACAGTTAACTATGTAATGTGGCTAAAAACTTATAATTTTTAGATTTGTTATTTTTATAATATCAAACCAATAATATCTTAATACATACCTTTTCCTTGTATGATTAAAGATATAATATTTATTAAAATATAGGTATCTTTATCTGAAAAGAAGAAAAATATTATACTTAATATTAAATATCTTAATGCAGACTTTTTATTATATTTAAAGAAAATAATACTTAACGTAAATATTATGATATTTAAAGCCATTAATGCATATATAATAACATTTATATTTTCATAAATTTTTGTAAATGATATAAATATTAACAATGTTCCTATCAATTCTAAAATTAACCCAGTAACTATTATTTTTTTTATGTTAAGTTCTATTTTAGATTTTTCTTTTATTATTTTTTCCATAATAGTACCTCTCTTAATTTTTTTCAACAACCTTCATTCTGTATGATCTATTTTCTCCAAAGTCTATGCTTCCTATCTTCTCTAAACTGTTTTCATCATATACAAATAAGTTTGAATTTACAGTTAATACAAATATATAACCATTAACATTTTCTATATAAGATATATTTTCTACATCATCAATAAATTTTTCGAATTCACAAGTATTTTTATTAAAAAGGAGAAATCCATTATTTTCATATGGATATTTTCCATTTAAAATATACTGATATTTATCATTTCCATAAAAGTTATTAATCATATCAAAAGGAACTTCGGTACTGTCTTTGATTTCTCCATCTCCATTCATAAGGATAACTTCATTTTTTTCTAACTCTAAATCGTCTTGGAGTCTTACATTGCTAAAAATTATATTATTTCCTTTAGAATCTTGACATATAGCGTTAACAGAATTAGGAATAGATTCTTTGGTTACAATCCTTCCTTCTAAAGTTTTTCTATTTATAGCATATAAGCTTCTATCTTGATCATCTATAAATCCCAACTTGTTAGCACCTTCTAAACTTAATATTATCTCTTCATTTCCAATATAATAATCTCCAATATATCCTTTTAATAAAATTTCATCAATTACTTTCTGACTATTACTATCAATTACTTTAAGTTTTAATCCTGGTGAATCATTTGATTGAGTAGTAATTGACTGCTCTACATATATCTTATCATTTTCTAAATCACTTATTATATTTTGAGGGTTTCTTATATCATCAAATTCAATTTCGCCTTCTAAAACACCCTTATCAAAGACTAGAACACGCCTTGTTTTTTCTGTATCCCCATCTCTATCTTTTGTATAAGGAACATACACATTCCCATTAGAATCTTTTTCAATATATAATAATGATGCATTTTCATATTTTTTATTAATATTTGTATCTATAGAATATTTTATATTTTCATCATTTATACTTTCTATTTGAATTAAAGTTAAGTCATTCGAAGCATTAGTTACATAAATATCAAAAATACTTTCATTTATATAATTTTCATTTATATAATTTTCATTTAAAGATCTTTTGGATATTAACTTTATATATATACTAATACTTAAAACTAATAATAATATTATTATTAAGAAT
>OGST01000288.1_pt1 | contig 37373 bp, 20 predicted proteins | sample 1574021 | NCBI WGS metagenome assembly OGST01 (sample SAMN03295847, study PRJEB24534) | human gut metagenome | isolation source: fecal sample 7 from infant 6 | host: Homo sapiens | place: USA: Pittsburgh, PA | collected 2014-07 | reverse complement strand
ATTAATAATAATAATAATTTTAATTATATTTATAAGGACTTATATTGGATACATAAAAAGTATATTATTCGAAGATGCATATATGCTTGTAAAAACTACATCAGTAAAAGAGTCTAGTTATATATCGAATTTATTTAATATAAGAAAAGAAATATTAAAATCAATATTAATATCGAATTCAGATATAATAAGCGATTCTGATTTTGATAAAGAAGATAAAGAAGATATAGTAGATATATTGAAAAGTGAAGCCGCACTAAGAGGATTTAAAAGAATAGGAATAGCAGATTTAGACGGAAATGCAGTTACTACAGATGGTAAAAAATATTCAATTAAAGATAGATGGGATTTTAAAGAAATAATGTCTGGAAAGTGTTCTGTTTACTATAAATCTAGAGATAAAATTGATAATAGTATAGTTATTATTAGTACAATACCAATAGTTAATAATGGAACTGTAAAGGGAGTCTTATTTGCAACAGATAGTATAGAAAATTTAATTAATTTATCATATATAGAAAATTACTTTGGACGAGTATCAACATATGTAGTTGATACTAAGGGCGATATTTTAGTAAAAAATAATGAGTCTATGTTCCTTGTAAATGAAAATATCTTTAATAAACTTTCAGGGCAAAATAGTATAGAAATTACTAATGACATAATTGATAATATGGATCACGGAGAAGACGGTATAAAAATCGTTAATTATAAAAATGAAAAGTATTATTTAGGATATTCAAAAGTAGAAAATTCAATGGATTTATATGTGGTAGTTTCTTTATGTAGAGACGCAGTATTAGCAAATTCAAATAAAATATTGATATCTAGTATAGTTTTAGTTATAGCCATAATGATTGTAACTATATCAGCATTTATTTTGATAATAAAATTTAATGAAGAATATGCTCAATTACAAGAAGCTAACTCAGCTAAAAGAATATTTTTAGCTAATATAAGTCATGAAATTAGAACCCCATTATATGGAATAATGGGGCTAACTTCTGCTGTAATAAATTCAAGTGAGAATAATGATGTAAAGATGAAAGAATATCTTGGAAAGATAGATGTGTTGTCAAATCATTTATTAAGTTTACTTAATGATGTTATAGATATTTCTAAGATAGAGGCAAGAGAAATAAGAATAGAAAAACAAAAAGTAGAAATTAATAATATCTTAAGTGATATTAATATCATTATCAAAGATAAAATAAATGAAAAAAATCAAAATTATAAAATAATTACAGAGGGGATAGATGGTCTCACTATAATAGGAGATGAACTAAAACTTAAACAAATTATATTAAATTTATTAATAAACGCAATTAAATATACTTCAAATGAAGGTACTATATCATTAATTATAAAACTAATAAGTAAAGACTTAGATGGAAATGTAAAAATTATGTTTAAGGTAAGTGATAATGGTATTGGTATGAGTGAAGAATTTATGGATAAAATGTTTTTACCATTTGCGCAAGAAGATAATTCCAATAGCAGAGAATTTGGAGGAAGCGGATTAGGGCTATCCATATGCAAGGAGTTTATAGAGGCAATGGGAGGAGAACTGATAGTAAAAAGTAGATTAGGATATGGAAGTGTATTTACATTTAACTTGGAATTTAAGCAATATATGAATGAAGAAGAAGATAATATACAAGATATTGATGAAAAGTTATTAAAAGATAAGAATATTCTATTAGTAGAAGACAATGAGATAAATCGAATGATAACAAAGGAGATTTTGAAAGAATTAGGATTAAATGTAATCTGTGCTACAAATGGGGAAGAAGCAATAGGAATGTTTTGTAAATCAGAAGTTAATTATTATAGCTATATATTAATGGATATTAAAATGCCTATTATTGATGGGTATAAGGCAGCTAAAATGATAAGAAGTTTAAAAAGAGAAGATTCAAAATCAATAAAAATAATAGCTATGTCTGCTAATGATTTTAAAGAAGATAAAGAAGAAGCCATAAATTCAGGGATGGATTGGTATATTTCAAAACCAATAAGTAGAGAAGGCATAATTAAAGCTTTACTATAAATATTCTAGTTTAAGATATTTGTTGAAATATATAAATGTATTACAGAGAGTTTGTTGTTGGGGTGATAAAATGCATGGGGGAGTTATAATATTTATAATTTCATGTTTATTTATTGTAACATTATTAATAAGTTTAATATTATTTATAATAGAAATTGTAATTAAAAGAAAAGTAATAATGAATTATGATGATTTTATTAAAATAATAGATAAAGATATAAAGAAGTTAGATATTAATATAAACTTAAAAGAATTATTAGACAAATATGAACATGAAAAAGTAAAAGTTTCAATTGATAATATTAATAAATCAAAAAATTATAATATGAATCAAATAGAATTTTTCGAAAGAAGAAAACAGAAACAAATGAGTAATTATAAGAATACCTTAGAGATAACTTCATATGAAAATGATATTAATAATAGAAATAGTACTGATAAAGAAAAAGGAAAGTTTATTGATATAATATTATAGATGAAAAAAGGTGATGGGGTTGAGTCAATTTGTTATAATTTTCTTGCTAATATTAGTTATGCTATTATTTATTAATTATATTTATAGAAATATTTTAAAAAAATATTATAAAAGGGAAATTTATTTACATAGTGCTTTAAGAAATAATGAATTTGATATATATATTCAACCAAAATATAGTTTGAAAAGTGAGGCTATAGTTGGTGCTGAATGTTTAGTTAGATTGAATAGTAAAAATAAAAGGGCAATTAGCACAGAAAGATTTATTTGCATATTAGAAAAAGATAAGTCCATAATAGAACTTGATATTTATATTTTAGAAGAAGCTTGTAAAATTATTAATAGATGGTCAGATAATAAGCTTAAATTAGTTCCTATATCAGTAAATGTATCAAGGGTAACTTTACTTGAAGATGATACCTTCATAACAAAAGTAAGTGATATTATAAAAAAATATAATATAGATACTAGATTTTTAGAGATAGAAGTAACAGAAAGAATAATGCTTAAAGATACAAATAAGATAGTTTCTGTTATAAAAGAAATAAAGGATTTAGGAATAAAAGTATCTTTAGATGATTTTGGATCTGGATATTCATCATTAAATATACTGAAAAATCTTCCGATAGATACAATAAAACTAGATAAATTATTTTTAGATAAAAAAGATATATCAGAAAAAGGGAAAATAGTTATAGAAAGTATTATTAATATGGCAAATAGATTAGGATTAGAAGTTGTTGTTGAAGGAGTAGAACACTTTGAGCAAGAACAAGTTCTAAAAAGTGTAGGTTGTGAAATTGTACAAGGATATTTGTATGGACGTCCTATAAATATAAGCGATTTTGAGAAGTTAGAAATATTTAATTAGAAAAGAATATGTTAATAAATAACTTATATATGATACATAAATGAAAGTGAAATCTCTAGGATAATACCCTAGGGATTTTTTATTAAATATTTTTGTAAGTTGCAATAATTAGGAAAGGTTAACCCTAGTATTAGAGATATCATGTATTATAAGTATTTCATAATAATTAGAAGATAAAAATCTATAAGAAATATAACGATTATTATGATAAATTATTAAATTATATAGATAAGTTACTTAAGCATTAAAAATACAAATATATAATAAAAATTTGATTTTAGATATACTTGAGAGCAAATGGAAGAAAACTTTTAAAGTAAATAAGTATATGATATTATATACTCAAAAGTTAAGATATAAGTTAATAAAAAAATTTGAAGAATACGCAAATCAAAATTTAGACCTAAAATAGTATGTAGTTACATAGTAAATGGGAAATGAAACAGATTTTTATATAAATCAATATCTATATAAATTTATTTAGCGACAGAATTATAAGGGGGAAGAATGATGAATAACAAGGGAATAGTTTTTTTTGATGTGGATGGAACTTTAATAGATTGGACAAAAGGTATATATGCTCCAACAAATGCTACAAAGGAAGCTATAAATAAATTAAAGGAAAATGGTTATTTAACTGTTTTAGCAACAGGAAGACCTAAGAGTTCTATTACTAATGAAATAGTTGATTTAGGTTTAAATGGTTATATAGCATCTAATGGAGCTTATGCAGAAATTGAAAATCAATTAGTATTTAATGAATGTATAAATAATAAAAAGCTTGAGGGGATACTAAGTTTTCTTGAAGAGAATGATATAGTATATATTTTAGAGGGACAAGAAAATAATTATGTATTAGATATAAATAATGAAAAAGTTAGAGATCTTGTAATTAAAGCTAATCTAGGTATAGAAAACTTTACAGAGGATTGGGAAAAAGATACTGTAAAAACAAGCAAAATAATAGCTATAGGAAAAGATATAAACTCTTATAAGTTAGTTTGTGATAGATACAAAGATGAAGGACTTGCATTTATGGCAAATCAATTTGGTGATACATTTGAAATATATGTATCAAAATACACAAAAGGTTATGGAGTTGATCATCTACTAGAAAAGCTAGGAATAGATAGAGAAAATGCTTATGCCTTTGGAGATGGAGAAAATGATATAGAAATGTTCCAAGTTGTAAAGCATGGGATAGCTATGGGAGGATATCATAAGGGGTTAGAGGCGCATGCCTTTGATTTTACAGAGGATGTTGAAAATGAGGGTATAGCAAAGGGATTAAAGAAATTAGAATTAATATAAACAAAATGTATATTATATAGAATTTGATAAATAAGATTAATTATATAGTTATATTATCTAGGCTTAATTATATGACCAATGAAATTATATCAAATATTATTTAGATTTAAGTTATCATAGAAGAATTTTAATGTATAATAAATAGTAATATTATACAAATTGTTATGCTATATAAATGGAGGGATTTTATGAGACTTGCAATAATTGGTTTAGGAGCAATAGCTAAAAAAGCTTATTTACCTATTTTAACAGTAAAAGAAGATGTGGAACTTTTAATTTCCACTAGAAATAAGGCTGTGTTAGAAGAAATATCAAATAAGTATAACATAGATAGAGCATATACTAATATTGAAAATTTATTAGAAGAAGATATAGATGCAGCAATAATTTCAACACATGCAGATGGACACTATGAAATAGCTAAAAAATTAATAAAGCAAGGTGTTAGTGTATATATAGACAAGCCTATTAGTTTTAATTTTGAAGAAGCCAAAGAGATAGATCATTTAGCAAAAGAACATAATGTTATTGCTATGGTTGGATTCAATAGAAGATTTTGTCCTAAGGTTAAAGAACTTAAGGGCAGAGGAAAAGCAGATATAATTGTAATGCAAAAAAATAGGGAATATCCACCTGGTGATATAAGAAGGTTTATTGTTGAAGATTTTATACATGTTGTGGATACATTAAGATTTTTAATGGATGAAGAAGTTAAAAATATTGATGTTAATTATCTAAAGGATGGAAATGATCTTCACAATGTAGTGGTAACATTAAAAGGGAATGGTACAACTGCAGTTGGAATAATGAATAGAACTGCAGGGATAACTGAAGAAAATATTGAATATATGATAAAAGGAAATAAATATATTGTTGAAGATTTAATTGATACTATAGAAGTAAACAATAGTGGTAGAACAAAGACTAGCTTTGGAGGTTGGGATCCAACATTATATAAAAGAGGCTTTGAAGATATAATAGATCATTTTATAGAATCAGTAAAAAATAAATCTATTCCAAATCCATCAATAAGTGATTCTGTAAGGACACATGAAATTTGTGAGGATATAGTTAAGTTTATAACTACTAATGAATAGATAAAACTATTAAAAAATGAATATTAAAAGTAAGATAATAGAAGAAATATATAAGTAGATTTATAAAAAGACTAACTAGAATTTAAATTTTAGTTAGTCTTTTTATAATTTTATTCTTTCGTTTTTTAAATGAACAGATATATGCAAGATTGCGTTAATTTTAATGAATATACGAGAAGTGAAATAAGCAAAGTTAAGTATGTTTGCTTATTATATAAAAGTAATATAGAGTAAGGAAATACTTGGGGATGAAATATTTTAAATTTAAAGAATCTATTTGCGTTAAACTAGAATATAACTAGCTTTGTATAAGAAATGGATTGATAAAATTAACAATTTGAAAGATACAATAAATACCAAATATTCAGAAAATAATTTGACAATCTGACAACTTAGTGATAGTATAAGGTTGTTACTGAGTTTAGGAGGTAATTTATGATTGAATTTAGAAATGTTAAAAAAAGCTATAAGAATAACGTTATATTAGAAGATTTTAATTTAAATATAGAGGATGGAAATCTAGTAGTTTTAATAGGATCAAGTGGTTGTGGTAAAACTACTTTATTAAAAATGATAAATAGATTAATAGAATCTACTTCAGGAGAAATATTAGTTAATGGGAAAAATATAAAGGAAATGGATCCAATATTACTTAGAAGAAGTATTGGTTATGTAATTCAACAAACAGGTTTATTTCCACACATGACAGTAAAAGAAAATATAGAAATAATACCTAAGCTTATGGGAAAAACTCAAGAGGAAATTGATCAAAAGACAATAGATTTATTAAATATGGTTGGATTAGAGCCGGAAAAGTATAGTGATAGATATCCAGTAGAATTAAGTGGTGGACAACAGCAAAGAGTTGGAGTTGCAAGAGCTTTTGCAGCAGATGCTGAAATAATACTAATGGACGAGCCTTTTAGTGCATTAGATCCAATAACAAGAGCGGAGCTTCAAGAAGAGTTATTTAATATTCAAAAGGAATATAGGAAGACTATAGTTTTCGTAACTCATGATATGGATGAAGCCATAAACTTAGCAGATAAGATATGTATATTAAAAGAAGGAAAAATACTTCAATATGATACTCCAGAAAATATATTAAAAAATCCAGCAGGAGAATATGTTGAAGAATTTGTTGGTAAAAATAAGATTTGGACAAAACCAGAAATGATTAAAGCGGAAGATGTTATGATATCAAAACCAGTAACAGTTAGTCCAAAGAGAAACTTGCTTCAAGCAAGAGAAATAATGAGAGAAAAGAAAGTAGATAGTTTACTTGTAATAAATAAACTAGGAACATTATTAGGATATATTACATTGGAAAATATTCAAAAGATAGAAGAAAAAAATAAATTAGTTGAAGAAGTTATGAATAAAGAGCCTATATGGGTTTCAGGAGATACTAGCCTACCAGAGTTACTAGAAGTGTTCAATAACTTAAAGAAAGGATACTTACCAGTTTGTGATGATGTAGGTAGATTACTAGGGTTAGTAACAAGAAGTAGTTTAATATCAGTTTTAAGTAGTCAATACATTGAGATGGGAGGCGATAATTAATGAGTACTTTTATGGAACAATTAATGACAAAGAAATCGGAAATTCTATCTCTTTTATTAGAGCACGTACAGCTTACAGTTATAGCAGTTTTAATAGCAGTAGTAATTGGTGTACCTTTAGGTATATTTATAACTAAGAATAAAAAGCTAGCTAGTGGTGTAATTGGATTTGCAAATTTAACTCAAGCTATACCAAGTTTAGCTATATTAGGTTTCTTGATACCTGTTATAGGTATAGGATCAGCACCAGCTATAACAATGGTAGTGCTATATTCAATGTTACCTATAATAAAAAATACTTATACAGGTATTACAAATATAAATCCAGATATGCTAGAAGCAGCAAAAGGTTTAGGTATGACTAGTGGACAAACTCTTAAGCTTATAAAGATTCCTCTAGCAATGCCAGTTATGATGGCAGGTATAAGAATGGCAGCAGTTACGGCTGTTGGACTTATGACAATAGCAGCCTTTGTAGGGGCAGGTGGTCTTGGATATTTAGTATTCTCAGGTATCCAAACAGTAGACAATAACCTTATACTATTTGGTGCTATTCCAGCAGCTATTTTAGCTTTAGTAATAGACTGGATAACAGGAAAAATAGAAGCAGCTACAATGCCAAATGGAATTAGAAAATCAGATGGAACTATGAAGGTAAAAAGAAATGGTTCAAATAAAAATAAAAAGAGAAATATAATTATAGCTTCAGTTTTAGCAGTGATTGTTATAGGTGGAGCAATAGGTACAAGTATTATAAATAGAAATGAAAAGAAAATAACAATAGCATCTAAAAATTATACAGAGCAACTTATTGTAGGAAATATATTATCAGAGTTAGTTAAAGCAAATACAGATATAAAAGTAGAAGAAAAGTTTAATTTAGGTGGAAGCCAAGTAACCTTTAATGCATTAAAATCAGGAGCAGCAGATGTATATGTAGAATATTTAGGAACTGGTTATGTAAATATACTTAATATTTCAGAACCAAATTCAAATAGAGAAGAAGTTTATAATATAGTTCAAGAAAGATTTAAGAATGATTATAATATAGAATTATTAAACCCATTAGGTTTTAATAACACATATGCAATGGCAATTACAAAAGAAACAGCAGAAAAGTATAACTTAAAGACAGTTTCAGATTTAGCAAAGGTTGCAGGAGACTTAGTAATAGGGCCAACAATAGAATTCCCTAATAGGGAAGATGGTTTAATAGGTTTAGAAAAGGCTTATAATATGAAGTTCAAGCAAGTTAAACCTGTTGATGGAGGTTTAAGATATACAGCTTTAGTAAATAATGAAACACAAGTTATAGATGCATTTACAACAGATGGTTTAATTGATAAATTCCAATTAGTTGTGTTAGAAGATGATAAAGAATTCTTTCCACCATATGATGCAGTTCCAATTATAAGAGAGGATACTTTAAAGGAGTTTCCAGAATTAAAGGATATATTAGGAAAGTTAGATGGAAAATTAACAGAAGAAAAAATGAGAAAATTAAACTATGAAGTCGATATAAATAAAAAAGACGTAAAAACTGTTGCTATAGAATTCTTAAAATCAGAAGGGCTGATTGAATAGGAAGAGGTAATAGTGAAAAAGTGAAAGAATTCCGCTTCAAGGTGGAATTCTTTTTTTATAAAAAGATAACGAAATTTAGGTTTCACAATTATTACTAATTATAAAACATGAATATTACCTTCAATATACATTGAAATTTATGTCGATTGTTGATATAATTAAAATCTATTTTGAAAAATTATTTAGTTTTATATAGAAATTTTTGGAGGGTTTGCAATGCCAAAGAGAATTGCCATTTTAGGTGGACCAAGATGTGGGAAAACTACATTAATACAACAACTTTATGTGGATATGAAAATTAGAGATTTAAATGTAGGTGTAGCAACAGAGTATAGTACAGATTACCTAAGAGATAAAGGTATGATAGAAAACATAGCTGAACAATATGGAATTTATTTAGGACAACTTCATTTAGAAGAGAGCTTAAATGACTTCGATTATGCATTAACAGACTATGCAACATTTGTACCATACATATATGCTAGATTTATGCTTGGTGATAAGAAAAGAACAACAAAAGAAATAGAAATATTAAAAGATCTTTATGTGTTAGCTTTAAGAGATTTACCAAAGTATGATCACATATTCTTTGTGCCAAGAGAATTTGGTTATTCAAAAGATGGAGTAAGATGGCAGGATGAAGAAGTAGCACAAGCGGTGGACAAGGCTATCTTAAGCTTTCTAGAAGCAGAAAATGTTAGATATACGGAAATAACAGGATCAACAAAAGAAAGAGCAGAAAAAATATTAGATATCGTGGGAATTTCTCAGGAAATAAATCTAGATATGGCGAAGTAAAAGATTCCTCTTAGAGGGATCTTTTTTTTGTGCGCAAAAACAATTAGATTATTAGAAAATAAAATTTGAAATATAAGGCTGTGAAATGAAAATTCAAGAATATTGTTGCTTAAGGTAACATTTAAAATCTTAGCAAATATACAATATTTTTATGTAATAAAGCTTTTTAATAAAAAAGATGTCGTAAAAACGAATATGAAAACGGTTGAAATGACAAGGTGGATTGGTATAATTTATGTAAAAGGTGAAATGAAATTTCACTTATTAAGGGGGATGAGAAAGTAGTATGAAAAAGAAAAAGATAGTAGCAATTTTAAGTGCCTTAGCTGTCACAAGCACTTTAGTATTAGGGAATATTAAGATGGTACATGCAAATACCTTAAATTCAAAAGCTGAGGCAGAGAAAATTGTAAGCCAAATGACTTTAGAGGAAAAAATAGGGCAAATGTTAATGCCTGATTTTAGACAATGGAAACAAGAAGGACAAGCTACGGTTCAAGATCTGACAGAAATGAATGATGAAGTGGCAGAAATTATAGATGAATTTGACCTAGGTGGAGTTATATTATTTGCTCAAAACGTAAAAACAACGGAGCAAACAACTAAATTAATTCATGACATGCAGCAAGTTGCAATAAATGATCAAGATGGGAATCTACCATTATTAACAACAATAGACCAAGAAGGAGGAATTGTTACAAGATTAGGAACAGGAACAAACTTTCCAGGAAACATGGCTATAGGTGCAACTAAAAATGAACAAAGTTCTTATGACACAGGATTAGTAATAGGAAGAGAATTAAATTCATTGGGGATAAATGTTAATTTTGCTCCATCAGTAGATATTAATAATAATCCATTAAATCCTGTTATAGGACTAAGATCATTTTCGAGTAATCCAGATTTAGTTGCAAAGCTTGGAGTTAAAATTATAAAAGGAATTCAAGAAAATGGTGTATCAGTAGCAGCTAAACACTTCCCAGGTCATGGAGATACAGCAACAGATTCTCATTATGGTTTACCAAAAGTTGATAAATCACTTGAAGAATTAAAAGAAGTTGAGTTAAAACCATTCCAAGCCGCTATAGATAATGGTGTTGATATGATAATGACAGCTCATATTCAATTTCCACAAATTGAAAAAGATACCTATACATCTATAAAGGATGGACAAGAGATACAAATTCCAGCAACTTTATCAGATGACATATTAACAGGATTGCTAAGAGAAGACATGAATTTTGACGGTGTTATTATAACAGATGCTCTAAATATGGCTGCAATTTCAGAAAATTTTGGAGAAGTTGAAACTGTAAAAATTGCATTTGATGCTGGTGTTGATATAGCTTTAATGCCAACTATTTTAAGAAGTAAAGCGGATGTTCCAAAGCTTAGAGCAATAGTTGAAGGAGTTAAGGAAGCTGTTGCTAAAGGAGAAATATCAGAAGAAAGAATAAATGAATCAGCAGCTAGAGTAGTTAAGCTAAAAATAGATAGAGGAATAATGAACGTTGCTAATGATAATAGAACACCTGAAGAAAAAATTGAAAATGCAAAAAGCATTGTTGGTTCCAAAGAAAATAGGGATGTTGAAAGAAGAGTATCAGCAGAAGCTATAACTGTAGTTAAAAATGATAATAATGTGTTACCTCTAAATCCTAAAGAAGGAGAAAAAGTTTTACTTGTAGCTCCATATGATAATGAATTACCAGGGATGAGATTTGGATTAAATAGACTTGTAAAAGAAGGAAAAGTTGATTCAGTTGAAGTAGATACCTATTGCTATTTACAAGAAAAAGAGATGACTGATGAGTTAAAAAGTAAAATTAATGAAGCAACTTATGTAGTAGTTTTATCAGAAATGGGAAATTACACACATTTAAATAGTACTCATTGGATAACAGCAATCCCAAATGCAGTAACTTCTTATGCAAATGAATTAAATAAAGATTCAGTAGTTGTAAGTATTGGTAAGCCATATGATGTAGCGGCACATAAAAATGCAAAAGCAGAAGTAATAGCTTATGGATATAAAGGCATGGATCCAACAGAAGCAGATGGAGGATTATCACCAGTACAAGCTTTTGGACCCAATATCCCAGCGGCAATAGAAGTTGTCTTTGGAGGAGCAGAAGCAAGAGGAACATTACCAGTTAGTATTCCAACAGTTGATGAAAATGGAGTAGCTAACTTAGATGTAAATGCTTTTGAATATGGATATGGTATAACGAATTTAACATTGGTAGGAACAACTACAATTGAAGCACCAGCAGAAGTTAAATCAGGTGAAGAAATAAAAGTAAAAGTTAATATAAATGAAATAGAAGGCTTAAAATCAGAAAATTACTTGGAAAAAATAAACTTTAATAGTGATGCTTTTGAAGTAGTATCAGTAAAATCAGCTGATGAAAATGTTGAAGTGAAAAATGTAGAAGTAAAAGATTCTGAAATAAATGTATCCTTAAGTGATAAATCTATAGAAAAATCAATTGAGTCACAAACAAGTCTAGTAGTAACATTAAAAGCAATTGCAGAAGAAGGGCAAGATGTTAATATTATTCATTCTGTAGAAATTGTAGATTCAAAAGACAGAACATTTAATACAACATTGGAAAATAGATATATTAATGTTATAAAAGTAGAAGCTCCAGAAGAAGAAAATAAACCAGGGAATGAAGAAAATAAGCCGGATGATGGCAATAAGCCAGGGAATGAAGAAAAGCCAGGAGATACGAATAAACCAGAAACAAATAATAATAATGGAGGCAAGTTACCAAACACAGGAGCTGTAGTTACACCAATAGCAACAGGGGCTCTAGGTTTAGCAATGACTGCTTTAGGATTTGTTTTGAACAAAAAAAGAAATAAAAAGTAATTAATATATAAATTAAGGCAAAGGACCTAACGAAACGTGAGGTCCTTTACTTTTAATTAAAATACTATATAATAATAAGACAAGCACATGGTAAAAAAGTAACGGACATACTAGAAAATCTAAATTATTATACAAGTAGTATTTATTAAAAATATTAACAAGAAAATAAAATTTACACACCAAAAACTGTTAATAAATAAAAGATAATTGTTGATAATTTTCAGATTTTTCGAATTTATAAAAATGTTTAATGGCTACTTAAATAGTAGTCTTTTTTGTTTATTAAACTAGATATTAAAACAAAATGTATTAAACATATTGATTTAAATTGTTAAATAATCTATAATGATTTTGTGTATATAATATGCAAATAACATATATGTAAACAATTAAATAATAAGTAATGAAAAAATTTTTTATCAAATATTGTTAAAAATATAACTTAATAAGGGCTGGTGTGTTAATAATGATGATTTTAGAGCACGGAAAAATTGGGAATTTAACATTAAAGAACAGAATTGTAATGGCTCCAATGGGAATTGATTATGTTGATGAGGATTTCGGATTCTCTGAAAGATCAATTGATTATTATGTAGCTAGAGCAGAAGGCGGGACAGGCTTAATCATGACTGGAGCTACTTTAGTTACAAGTGAATTCCAAAAACCTAATAGTATGTTCTTGTTAGACAATGAGGATAAAATAGATAGAATAAAGAAATTAGCAGATAAAATACATTCTTTTGGTTCAAAACTATGTATTCAACTTTCTTTAGGAGCTGGAAATATAGGATATGTAGGTAAAAATAATCCTCCATTTTCAATAGGAGAAATACATAAGCAAGTAGAAGCTTTTGGAAGAGCAGCAGCTTTAGCTAAAAGAGCTGGAGTTGATGCTATTGAAGTTCATGGGTATGGTGGATATTTAATTGATCAATTCCAAACAAAATTATGGAATTCTAGAGAAGACGAATATGGTGGTAGCTTTGAAGGAAGAATGAGAATATCTCTAGAAATAATTGAAGCAGTTAAAAAAAGTTGTGGAGAAGATTATCCTATAATTTATAAGTTTTCACCAACTCATCTTATAAGAGGAGGAAGAGAACTTGAAGAAGGAATTAAGATGGCAAAATTCCTTGAGAATTTAGGAGTTTCTGCTCTTCATGTAGATATAGGATGTCATGCTTGCTGGCAAAATGCAATCCCAACAATATATCAAGAACCAGCGTTACATGAAAAATATATACAAGCTATTAAAAAGGAAGTTAGTATTCCTGTTATTGGACATGGAAAGATGGGATACCCTGAAGTAGCAGAGAAAATAGTATCTGAGGGTATAGCTGATTTTGTAGCATTAGGACATTATTTACTAGCTGATCCTGAGTGGGTTAATAAAGTGAAAGAAAACAGAGCCGAAGATATTGTGCCATGTATTGGATGTAATGAATGTATGTTTTCAATACTTTCTGGTGAGCCAGTATCCTGTGGTGTTAATCCAAGATGCGGAAGAGAAGGGGAAAAATTATCTGAGGCTGAAGTTAAAAAATCTGTACTTGTTGTTGGAGGCGGTCCAGGAGGATTGGAAGCAGCAATAGTTGCAGCTAAAAGAGGACATAAGGTTACTCTATGGGAAAAAGGAGAAAAACTTGGCGGTAATTTAATACCGGCATCTGTACCAAAATTTAAAGATGACTTAAAGAGATTGATTAAGTATTATGAAATACAAATGGATAAGCTTGGAGTTAAGGTAGTTACTGAAAAAAATAGTACTTCTAATGAAATACTTGAAGAAAATCCAGATGCAGTAATCCTTGGAACTGGAAGTACTCCTTTAGTACCAAGACTTCCAGGTATAAATGGTAGCAATGTACATGCAGCTATAGATGTACTTTCAAATAATACTAATCTAGGAGAAAATGTTATTATTGCAGGCGGTGGATTTGTTGGATGTGAAGCTGCTGTACATTTAGCAGAGCAAGGCAAAGAAGTAACTATTATTGAAATGAAGGAGCGTATTTTAGCAGAGCCTATGCCATTCAACAATTTACTAGCTTTAAGTTCAATGGTAGAAGAAAATGGAATTAATATTTTAGCTAGCACAAAATTAGTTGAAATAAAAGATAATGAGGTTATTGTTGAAAAAGTAGATGGCACTATAGAGAATATTGTTTGCGATTCTGTAGTTCTTGCCCTAGGGTTTATATCTCAAGAAAATATTAAAGCTGAACTTGAAGGAAAAATAAAAGATATAAGAGTTATAGGAGATGCATTAGCACCACGTAAGGTTAAACATGCAGTTAATGAAGGCTTTGAAGTAGCAACAGTAATATAGATTAATAATACAAATTTATCAGATAGGAGCTAATGAAAAATTAGCTCCTTTACTTTTAATCATATTACTATATAATAGTAAGACAAGCATATAGTCGTAATGGCTAAAGGCCATACTAGAAAAGCTAGAAATTATTGTACAAGTATAAATTATCCAGAAGTTATCAACAGAAAAATAAAAATTATAAACTGAAAATTGTGAGTAAATTAATATTAATTGTTGATAATTTTCAGATTTTTAAGAATAAAAATAAAATAGAATCAAAATTTTCTATATAAATAAAGCTATAAAAATTTATGGAGGGTATATGACTAAACTATATTTAACAAGACATGGAGAAACAGCGTGGAATGAAAAAGGAATAATGCAAGGTTGGGGAGATTCTCCTTTAACAGAGCTTGGAATTAGACAAGCAGAATGGCTGAGAGATAGAATGAAGGATACACATATAGATGTTATTTATGCAAGTCCAATAGGAAGAGCTTATAATACAGCACAAATAGTAAAAGGTGATAGAGACATACCTCTTAAAGCAAATGATGGTTTAAAAGAAATTAGAATAGGGGGATGGGAAGGCTTAAATCAAGAAGAAATGAAAAGCCTAAGTGAAGATAACTACTATAATTTTTGGAACGTTCCATCAAAATATATTCCGACAGGAGATGGAGAAAGTTTTTATGAAGTTAAAGAAAGAGCTTTCAAATCAATTAATGAAATATTAGAAAAAGAAAAAGGTAAAAATATCTTAATTGTAACTCATACTATTACTTTAAAATCGTACTTATGTGAGCTAGAAAAAAGAGACATAGATACATTATGGGATCCACCATTCATAAAGCAAACAAGTCTTACAGAAATAAATTTCACAGAAGATGGTTATGAAATGCCATTAATTGCTTGCATGAAACATCATGAATACGCCAAAAAGGAATTCAACGAATTTAAATAAATTAGGAAACAATTTATAAATGAAAGAATGAAAAAATTAAAAAATGAAAGTATTGAGGTTGTTTTGCTGCGCAAAACTTAAACTGTATGGAGAAGAGCTTTCTATTTAAAAATCCTAAGGAATTTTTATATTGAATTTTTCATTCCTTCATTTTTTCATTTTTTTATTATTATATTTCGTAAAATACTCGAGGTCTGTTTTAAGAAATTGTTGTTAATGGTATTAGCGTAGTTTTAAGTAAAAGCTATTATATTTAAGGATATTTAAGTGGATTGATAGTAGTAAGAACTTATATAGAAAAATGTAACTAAATAATTTCACCAACAATCTTTTAAAACAGAAAGATATACTATGAAAATATAGTTATCAACAATTCTTTAAAACAGAAAGGTATGCTAAGAAATATAATCATCAACACGTTTTTAAAACAGAATAGTATGTAATAAAAGCTTAGGAAGCTATAAAAGAATATAAGTCATCAAACTCAATTCACTTAAGAAGATCAATAATTGGATATTTTTAAGATGCTAAAAATATAAAGTGATAATAATAAGGGTAAAAATTTAAGAAGCTAAGAGAGCAAAAAATTATATTTTATTGCTCTTTTTTCATTTTAACTCAGCTTTTATGAGTTATTTCAATAATTTTTTCACTCTTTCACTTCTAAATTTTCACTCTAATGTACATCTTTCATTTTCCTAAAGGCAAGTGGTGTTTTACCATGAACTTTTTTAAACATTTTTACAAAGTTTCCGCAATAATTATATCCTATCATTTTAGAAATTTCCTCAATACTTAAATCTGTTGTAGATAATAAGTTTTCGGCAATTGTCATTCTAATTGAGTTAGTGTATTGGCTAATTGACATATGGTATTTTGCCGAAAATCCTGCTTTTAATTTTTGCTCATTTAAAAATACCATCTTACTTAAGCTCTTTATAGTAGGAGGATTGCAAGCTTCCATTGTCAAAATTTCGTAAGCTTTTTGTATTGCATTAGCATCTGAAGCAGTTAGAGTAACTTTTCTATTTTTTCCTATCATGATGTCACCATAATTTAATTGATTTGTAAAAGTATTTTCTGGGGAAGAGTGAACTTCCTTTGATATTAATGCAATAGCTTCTAAAATTTTACTTTCTAAATATATTGGAGTTAGTTCATCAGCTTGGGCTAAGTTTCTTAACTGCTGAATAATGGTTGCAATTTCAAGCGGAAGATATCTATATGTATAATTGAAAATAAAGTTATTAAAATCAATAATATTAGAAAAATTAGGTTTAAGAACTTCATCAAAGTATTTTTTATAAATTGTTATTTCTGCTCCATGAAAGTGTTGGCCTTTCTTCCAAACTTGAGTTCCTTTCAAATTTTTTTCTACTACAAAAAAAGAAGATGGAGTAAAAGATGATACAGGATTATTTTCTATCTTGAATTTTGTAACTCCTGTATAAACAGTTCCAAGCTTCATTATCTCATCTTGATGATCAAAAGAAAGTGAAAAGTCTTCAGGAATAGTATAGTCACCAATTCCAAAGTCATAATATCCCTCACGACTAAATTTAATAAAATATCCAAGATTAGGCTTGTCTTCATTTTTGTATATAGTGTAATTATCCATAGAATATGGAGAAAAAGTCATTTTACTTAAAACCATCTTTTGAAATTCATTTGTAGACTTTGATATCATTTGTTTATTCATCCCCTTAGGTATATTTATAAATTAAAAAAAGTATTTTCTTATAAAACTTTTTCTTTGGGTAATAATAAAAATAAATTTATTTATAATTTATTTTTATTATAACAGAAAAATTGCATGTTTTTATATAAAAATTATCATATCAGATGATAAAATTATTAAATTGGTTGCAAGTATTGAATTGAGAATGAATCTCATATACAATTGGCAATGTAATAAAGACAATGAAAAATGTAACAAAGATAATAAATAGGATTAATTAATCAAAGAAGCTAAGAAGAACAATTAAAAAACTAATAAAAAAGTAGTAAAAAAGCAACAATAAGATTTAACAAACAAAAAATTAATAACAGGATTTTTTTAGTTATTATAAGATAATGCTTTAAGAAATCTTAGAATATATGGAGGTAAGTTATGAAGAAGAATTTATTAAAAACATTAGTAGTTTCTTGTGTTACAGCATTTATGCTCGTAGGATGTGGAAGTGGTGCAACAACTGAGAATAATTCAGAAGATAAAAAAGTAACAGTAACAGATGTTAGGGGAGAAGTTGAAATTCCAGCAGAACCTCAAAGAATAGTAGATTTAAGTGGAAACAGTGATATTTTATCAATTTTAGGATATAAGGTAATAGGAACTGCAAATAGTGATGCTTATGATTATACTAAGTTCCCTTCATATTTAGAAGAAACATTAAAGGGTGCAGAAATATTAGGGTACAGCATGCAAGATACAATGGATGTTGAAGCTATAATGAACTTAAACCCAGATTTAATAGTTATATCAACAGTTCAAGAAAAAATGTATGATCAACTAAGTGAAATTGCTCCAACAGTTATGATTCAATTAGAAGCATTAAATTGGAAAGATGACGTTAAGGCATTTGCAAAGGTATTTAATAAAGAAGCAGAAGCTGATAAGTGGATTGCAGATTATGAATCAAAAGCTAAAGAAGCAGGAGATAAAGTTAAAGCAGAATATGGTGAAAATACATCATACCTTTCATTCCTAGCAAGTGGTGGACAGTTCTTTATATTTGATGGCGCAGGATTTGGTAGCGTATTATATGAAGATATGGGACTTAAGAAGCCAGAAGGTATGCCAGCACAAAGTGATATAAGTTTACCAGTTGTTACATATGAAGGTTTAGCAGCAATAAAATCAGATTATATATTCTTAATAGCAACAAAAGAAGATTTAGCTCAATTAGAAAGCAATGCTATTTGGAACAACCTACCAGCAGTTAAAGAAGGTAAAGTAGTAGTGTTAGATTCATCACCATACTTTAACCAAGGATATAGCCCAATAGGTAGAGAATTATTAGTAGATGAAATAGGTGAAATGTTAAATGAAACAAAATAAGAGACATACAGTAATTTTTACAATAATTAGTATGTTACTCTTAATAATAGGACTGGTTCTAGCCGTAAGGTTAGGATCCGTCCATATTTCCTTTTCAGACATATGGGATAGTATCTTTAATTACAGTGAAACACTAGAACTTATGTTAGTTAGAGATGTAAGAATTCCAAGAGCATTATCAGTGTTATTTACAGGGGGAATATTAGGGGTAACAGGTGCAATGATACAAGGGGTTACTAGAAATCCTATAGCAGAACCATCAATATTAGGTGTAAGCCAAGGAGCAACTTTAGTAATAGCAATCTTTTATGCACTAGGAATAACAATAAATACAAAAAATGTTATGATAGCAGCTTTTATTGGAGCACTTATAACAGGTTTTATAGTTTTAGCTTTTATATCAAAAAAAGCAAACAATAATTCAATTGCAAAGATACTTTTAGCAGGAACAGCTTTAAGTACATTCTTTATTTCATTAACAACAATAGTTGGACTTTTATCCAACCAATCACAAATGATAGGTTTTTGGGTATCTGGAGGATTTAGAAATGCAGGATGGTCAGATTTTAAATTAGTATTTATTATTGGAATTATAGGACTTATTATAGCAATTTTATTATCACCAAAGATAAATATTTTAAATCTTGGAGATGATGTTGCAATTGGACTTGGTGAAAATCCTGAAAAAATAAGATTTGCAACACTAATGGTTATGATACCAATGTGTGCAGCAGCAGTTGCAGTAGGTAAAAATATAGCCTTTGTTGGGCTTATAGTTCCTCAAATAGTTAGAAAGATACTAGGAGAGGATTATAGAAAAAACATACCGTGCTCATTTTTAGTTGGTGCAACACTTTTAACATATGCAGATATAGCAGCAAGAATGCTGTTAGATCCATACGAAACTCCAATTGGAGTATTTACAGCACTTATAGGAATACCATTTTTCATATCATTAGTTAGAAAGGAGAGAGGATAATGAAGAAAAAAAGATTTAAATTAGTTTTATCAATTTTAATAGCATTATTACTTGTCTCCTTTTTAGTTACATTGTGCTGGGGTACATATAAAGTAACTCCATTAGAAGTAATAAATACACTTCTTGGTAATGGAACAAAACTTCAAAATACAGCAATTTTAACTTTAAGGCTTCCAAGAATGCTTGTTGGTATATTTGTTGCCATAGGATTATCAACAGCAGGGTCTATACTTCAAACAATAACTAAAAATGATTTAGCTGATACAGGAATAATAGGAATAAATGCAGGAGCTGCAGTTGCCGCAGTAATATTTATTTCATTTAAATCAGCAAATTACTATAGTGAGCTTGGATCACTTTCTATATTTGTACTTCCGTTTATGGCTATAGTTGGAGCTGCAATATCAGCGATTTTACTATATATGCTATCTAGTAAAAATGGAATAAAGCCAAAAAGACTATTATTAATTGGTATAGGAATGAATGTAGCACTTAATGCATTTATAACTTTTGTTACCTTTAGAGGTGGTGCTGGAGATTATAATAGAGTATTAGTTTGGACATCAGGAAGTTTATGGGGTTCAAGCTGGAGTTATGCAAAAGTAATAATTCCAATAATAACAGTGTTATTTATAATAGTTTTATTAAATCATAAAAAGTTAGATGTTTTAAATCTTTCAGATGAACTATCAATATCACTTGGATTAAATATAGAAAAAGAAAGAAAGAAATTTTTAACTTATGTAGTTATATTAGCAGGAACTGCAACAGCATTTGCGGGAAACATAGGATTTTTAGGACTTGTTTCACCTCATATTGCAAGGAAGTTAGTTGGACCATATCATAAGAATTTTATTGCAATATCAGGAGTTATAAGTACTATTATAATTCTTCTTGCAGATGCAGTTTCAAGAAATCTATTTTCTCCAATTGAAATTCCAGTTGGGATTACAGTATCAATATTTGGAGTACCATATTTTATTTATTTAATGATGAAGGAGAAATAATTATGGAAGCTATTAGTGTAAAGAACTTAAGTGTTGCATATGAAAGCAATGTAATAATTGAAAATATGAATCTTTGTATCCCAAAAGGAAAAATCAGTATTATAATTGGAGCAAATGGATGTGGAAAATCTACACTTCTAAAAACTATAGCAAGAATAAACAAGCCAAAGAACGGGGATATCTTTATAAATAATAAGAATATAAAGAAGGTAAAAGAAAAAGATATAGCAAGAGAAGTGGCATTTCTTCCTCAAGGACCAGTGTGTCCAAGTGGTCTTACAGTAAGAGAACTTGTAGCATATGGAAGATTTCCACACCAAAAAATGATAGGTGGATTAAACTCACATGATAAAGAAATTATCGACTGGGCAATAGAAGAAACAGGACTTTCAGAATTTGCAGATAGAGAAGTTGAAAATTTATCTGGAGGACAAAGACAAAGAGCATGGATAGCCATGACTTTGGCTCAAGAAACAGATATTATTATGCTAGATGAGCCAACTACATATTTAGATATGTCATATCAATTAGAGGTATTAGAAGTATTAGAAAAACTAAACAAAGAAAAGCAAATTACAGTAGTAATAGTTCTTCATGAGCTTAATAATGCTTGTAGATTTGCAAATAATATAATTGGTCTTAAAAAGGGAAAAGTTATTTGTGAAGGAAGACCAATAGATGTAATAACAAAAGAATCATTGAAAGAAATATATGGGGTAGAAGCACATCTTCAAGTTAGTGAAAATGGTGAATACCCAATATGTATGGAATACGAACTTCTGAGGGGTGACCATGAAAAATAAAAACTTTATAATAATAGTTATAGGGCAAATTATATCTTTATTTGGTAATGCAATTCAAAGATTTAGTATGTCTCTATATCTACTAGAATTTACAGGTAGTACAGCTACCTTTGCAAATATATTAGCAATATCAACGATACCATATATATTGTTTGCACCTATTGCTGGAATGTTATCAGATCGTGTAAATAAGAAAAAGATAATGGTCTACTTAGATTTCTTCTGCTCATTCTTGATTGGAGGATATGCAATAATACTACTCAATGGTAGAGACCATGAAGTAATTGTTGCTATAGTGATGTTTATGCTATCTATATGTTTTACTTTATATGGACCAGCAGTTACAGCATCAATTCCTCAAATAGTTGAAGAAGAAAGATTAACAAGTGCCAATGGTGTAATAAATCAAGTAGGCTCAATAGTAAACTTTGCAGGACCAATACTTGCAGGTGTTCTTTATGGAATAGTTGGAATAAAAGCAATAGTTATAATAAATGCTATAAGCTTCTTTGCATCTGCAATAATGGAATTATTCTTAGATATTCCAGATTTAGTAGTAAACGAAGATGTAGAATCAAAACTACAATCAAAAGTAGAATTAAATAATGTAGTTACTTTAGAAAAAAATGCAGTACCTACAGAAGTGGCAATATCATCTTTAGATATTAAAGAAAGTGCAGAAGTTATAGCTGTATCTGAAAATATAAAAGTAAATACAAAGAAGGAAGAAAAGATATTATCAATGGAGTTTATTAAAAATTCTTTTATAGATATGGGTAAAACCTTCAAGTATTTATCAAAAGAGAAAAAAGTTGTTCTTGGAATCATAGCTTCATATGCATTATGTAATATATTTTTAGTTCCAGTATTAACAATTCTAGCACCATACTTCATAAACATTTTCTTAGGCCTACCTTCAGAAATATATGGAATAGTAGAAGGTATATGTGTCTTGGGAATGATATTAGGTGGATTCTGGATAAGCGTAAAACCAAATATGTTTAAAATAAAAAAGGTTCACTATACATATTTGCCAATGGTTGCAGGTGTTATATTAATGTCAACATTAGGTGGAATAAAAGCAAATAACTACACAATAGCATTCCTATTTGCAATTGGTGGACTTGCAATAATGATGTCACTTTCATTATCAAATGTATTAACATTAACATTTATACAAAAAGAAGTACCACTAGAAATGCTAGGAAGAGTTTCAGCTTTTTCAACAGCGGTAGCAACAATAAGTGTAGCACCAGGACAATTACTATATGGCCAAATAATAGATACTGGAATACCAATAGGCTTAATATTACTTATAACAGCAATAGCAAATATTGCACTTGTGATGTTTGTTAAGTGGAATGTAAGAGAAGTAAAATAAAGTAATAGAGAATTAAAAAAATAGCTCTAATTGGACATAAACTTACTTGGTTTATGTTCAATCAGAGCTATTTTTAATATTAAATAATGAACTAAAGTTCCCAAAATAGATAGATAAATTAGCAAGATACTAATATATATTCATTAAAAACTAAGATATAATGAATTAATACTTTATGTAAAAATATACCAATGTAGTATGTTTATACATATTACAAAAAATAAAAGAAAAATGTAATGAGGTGGTAAAACATAAAAAGAAGGGTGAAGGGTAATAATTACAAACTTAATAGAATGGGAGGATGTATTTATGGTTAATATCCTAAAAGGAAGTAAGAAAAGATTTGGGGCTGGAGTAATAGCCATTGCTGTATTTTGTACATGTATATTTCCATCTTTACATGTTTTAGCAGCACCAAAAACAATGGCACATATAAAGGCTGGAAGTGGTAATGGTAATGGGCATTTTGGGAGTGCAAACCCAGAATTATTTGTATTGTCAGATAAAAAGGACATTAGAGATGAGTCAATTAGCTTTCAGATGAAAGTAGGAAGTGAAAAAAACGATACAAGATTTCGTTTTGTAACAAAATATGTAGATGATAATCATTGGGGATATGTTGCATATGACGGAGCAACTGGATGGTTTATAGAATATAAGAATGGTAATAAAGGAGGATATCCAGGAATTACAGGGCTGCCAGGATTAAATCAAAATGATATCGTAAACATTAGTGCAGTATATGTGGAAAATGGACTTAAATTAAAGGTAGAGAATGAGATAAGTGGTGAAAGTGGAGAAGTACTAATTAATACAGCTGATTTTATTAGTTTAAAAAATGAAGCAGGAAAGATTGGATTTGGTGCAGCTGCATATGGAACTGCTTACACTGATATCTATTTTTCAGATGTAACAGTTGGAAGCGATAAGTATACAAATTACAATGCTTGGACATTATATAAAGATAACCTTGCAGGTCAAGTATGGGAACCATCAGTAGTAGTTACGGATAAAGAAGATCCAGAAGAGCCATCTGAACAAGGTGAAAAATGGTTTAAGTTGACAGGCGGATCTAACAATGGTGGTGGACATGCTTATGGTAATCCAGCTACAGCAGCACCAGTTTTATTACTTAATAATAGTAGAAAAATGGAAGAGGCAGGGGAACTTTCCCTAAAATTAAAACCAAGTAATAACTGGGGAGTATTTTACAGTTATGTAGACGATAATAATTGGCTGTATATAGGACATGATTCAAGTAGTAAGTGGTATTATCAATATAAGTTAAATGGTAGTGAATCTTACCCAAAAATTTCAGGTCTCCCAGAGCCTGTAGAGGGTCAAGAATTACAAATGTCTGTATCCTTAAATCGTGAGACATTATCAGTAACTGTTAATGGAACTACAGTTAGAGTTACTAATCAAGCTTTAATTTCATTTGCTGAAAAGACTTCTGGAAAAGGAAGATTTGGTGTAAAAACAAATGGAGCAACATCAATTTCTTTTGCAGATATGAAATATAATGATACAAACACTATGGAAGATAAGTGGGGATTTGCAGCAGAACGTCAAGGACAAAAAGTGGAAGAAGAGTATTCAAAGCTTGTGCCTGTATCAGGAACTGTTTTAAATAAAGATGGGAATCCAATCCCTGAAGCAGTTATACGCATAGGAGCAAACTCAGCTAATAGTGATGTAAATGGAAGGTATCAGTTTGATGGCTTAGAAATCGGAGAACATAATATGGCTGTTACAAAGCCAGGTTATGAGGCATATTCTAAAGTTATAAATATTGAGGATAAAAACAATGTAATAGATATTATATTAGAAGAAAAGGCAGGATTGGATTTAACACAATATGATAGTATTGCATCAGAAACAATGAAAGTATATATTGGAAAAACATTCCCAGTTGTGGCTAGATATCAAATTCTTAAAGATGGGGGAGAGGTTAAAGACCAATATTTCCGTGGTAACGAAACTAAACTTAATACTGTAGCAATCAATGGTATAAAAATTGAGCCAACTGTTACAGTTGCAGAAGAAGGAAAAGATTTTAGAGTATATTCAATGCATGTTGAAAACAGTGAAAACAACATAAATTTAGATATGAAAATAAAAGTAAGTGTAGAAGGAAATAATTTAACATGGGAAGTAACAGAGCTTAATAAGGCTGAAGGATCTGCAAAGATTGCAACTATTGATGTTCCACAATTAAATCTTTTAACAGTAGATGCTGTAGAAGAAGGGGCTAATTTTGCAGGAGCGCAAACATCTACAACTACAACATCAAGTGGTGACGTATTTATTGATTTTGAAAATGGATTTGTTCCATCAAAAACAGATTCTTATTTATATGGATTCCTTACAAATAGCAAATTAAGCGCAGGTCTTTTCAGTAATTCAGAAGCTGAAGGAGATAAGCGTGTTGTAAGGAACAATGGTGCAGATACAATGAGTCTTACAAGTGCACCATGGTACTATGAATTAGGAGATAAAAACGGACAAAAGGCGGCAGCAAAATATGAAGAGTATCCAGTAAGTGATTTACCATGTACAAAAGTTGCTATTGCAGCAGATGAAAATGGAGATGGAGATATTGATTGGAATGATGGAGCCCTTGCATTCCGTGATATTATGAATATTCCTTATGGATCAGAAGTAATTAAGGATATGGTTAACTATCGTATTGTTATGAACTTTGCAAGTATGGCATCTAACCCTTACTTAACAACAGCTGATAATATTAAGAAAGTATATCTTGCAACAGATGGACTTCCACAATCAGTTATGTTAAAGGGATATGGAAATGAAGGCCATGATTCTGCCAATTCAGAATATGCAGATATTGCAGAGCGTGAAGGTGGAGTAGAAGATTTCCAAGATTTAATTAAAATTGCACACGATTATAACACAGAAATTGGTGTTCACGTTAATGCCCAAGAAATATATCCAGAAGCACCTTCATTTAATGAAAATATGTTACAAAAGCCATTAACAAATGGATGGGGTTGGCTAGATCAATCTCATGTAATTGATAAGCTTTGGGATTTATCAAGTGAAGCAAGATGGAAACGTCTTGTACAATTCTATGATCGTATAAATGAAACAAGCTTCTATAATAGAGAATGGCCATTAGCAGTAGGAAATTCTGAAGGAGAAGTAACTGCGACTAAAGAAGAAATTAAAGCAGATGCTGAAAGTCGTGAAAATAATATGGACTTCATTTATCTTGATGTATGGTATCAAGATGCATGGGAAACAAGAAATATTGCAAAAGAAATTAATTCTCTTGGCTGGAGATTCACAACAGAATTTAGTGCACAAGGTGAGTATGACTCAACATGGCAACACTGGTCAACAGATGCAGTTTATGGTGGTGCAACTTCAAAGGGATTTAATAGTGATATTATCCGTTTCATCAGAAATGACCATAGAGATTCTCAAGTATTAAATTATCCTGCATTTGGAGGAACAGCAGATAATCCATTACTTGGAGGTTACAGATTATATGGATTTGAAGGATGGGGTGGAGATAAAGACTACAATAACTACATCTTACAAACATTTAATCAAAATCTGCCTACTAAGTTCTTACAACATTATATTGTAACTGATTGGGAAAATTACGAAAAAGGACAATCACCTGTAGGAAATCATGAAAAAGAAATTAAATTGAGAAATGATGCAGGAGATGAAGTTGTTGTAACAAGAAATGAAGAACAAAGAAGTGATGATAACATTGAGCGTACAATTACTTTAAATGGAAAAGTAGTATTAGATGATGTGACATATTTATTGCCATGGACAGAAGAAGATGGAACAGAAAAATTATATCATTGGAATTTAGATGGAGGAGAAACAACATGGGAACTTCCAAAGGGATGGGAAGGCCTTGGAAATGTTGTAATGTATGAACTATCTGACCAAGGACGTATAAATGAAATAAGCGTTCCTGTAACTAATGGGACTATAACTTTAGAAGCTAAAGCAGCAACAGCATACGTATTAGCAAAAGGTTCAGAAATTAAAGAACTAAAAAATGATTTTGGTGAAGCAGATTATGTAGTAGATCCAGGATTTAATGGATATGCTGAAGGAGAAAAATTATCTTCTAATGAGTGGTCAGGAGATATTGAAGATGAATCAGTTGTAATAGAAAAGGCAAATACAGGAGATCAAAGACTAGCGTTTAATAATCCTTCTGAAGATGTATCTGTAACAACAACTATTTCAGGATTAAAAAAGAATACAAACTATGTAGCAGAAGTATATGTAGAAAATAACAGTGATGAAAAGGCATCGATAGAAGTAAATACAGGAAAAGAAACAGTTTCTAATTATACTGAACGTTCTATTTTAAATAACTATGTAAAATCTGACCAAAAGAATGGAAGTAAAATGCAACGTATGCAAATTTCATTCACAGCCAAAAATGAGACAGCTGAATTAACTTTAGCTAGAGCGGCTGGAGAAGGCTCTACTTATATGGATGACATTCGTATAGTAGAAAAAACACTAAATAACTTCCAAAAAGATGGAACATTTAAGCAGGATTTTGAAACAGTAGTACAAGGATTATATCCATTTGTATTAAGTTCTGCACAAGGAATTTCAGATCCAGGAACACATTTATCACAATTAAATGAACCATATACACAAGCTGGATGGAATGGAAGAGTAATTAGTGATGTAATTTCAGGAAACTGGTCACTAAAACATCATAGTGCAAATACAGGAATAATTTATCAAACACTTCCACAAAATTTCCGCTTTGAAGCAGGTAAAGTATATAATGTTGAATTTGATTATCAATCAGGACCAGATAAAGCATATGCTATGGTTATTGGAGATGGAACAAATTATACAGCTCCTTCAGAAGAACAATATCTTGAAGCAGCTCGTGGAGAGACAAAGCATGTAAAAATGCAAGTAATTGGTAATGGAAGTGGACAAACTTGGATTGGTCTTTATCAAAATGCAAGTAAAGCAGGCAGTGGTGCTATGGGACAAACAGATTTTGTTCTAGATGACCTTGTGATTAAAGAAGATAAAGATGCTATTGCAGTTACATTATCAAATACAAATCTTTATAAGGGTGAGACTGCTACAATATATGGAAGTGGTCTAGATAAAATCGAATGGAATTCAAGTGATGAAAAAGTAGCAGTTGTAGATAAAGATGCTAATATAGTAAAAGCATTAGCAGCAGGAAATACAACTATTACAGCAACACTTCCAGATGGAAAAGAAGTTGTATTCGAAATGAAAATCATAGACGATGTTGTAATAGATATTCCAAGGGAAGAATTAAGTGGAATAATCTCTAGTGCAAATACAGAAGAAGCAACAGGAGAACCAGCAGGAAGTGGAGTAGCTTCTGCAGCTACAGATGGAAGTTCTTCTACTTACTGGCATTCAAATTGGAGTACTACAGGATTTGTTGTAAATAAAGAAAATCCAGCAATCTTAACTGTAGATTTAGGTAATGAAATGAAAATTGGTGGATTTAAATTCCAACAAAGACCAAGTGCAAATAATGGTATTGTACAACAATTTAAATATGAAGTATTAGATTCAGAAGGAAATGTTTTAGAAACTTCAGATTCTATTACTGTTTTAGATTCAGAGATGCAAGGTGGATCATGGATAACTTCTAAGTTTAAAGAAACACATACTGTAAAAACAATTAAGATTTATGTAGAAAAAGGTAGAGGTAACTTTGCAGCTATAGCAGAAGTTGCACCAATTATCTTACAAAAGGTAGCAGATACAGCAACTTTAGAAGATGTAACAATGAATATAGGTGGAAAAGTTACATTAACTCCAAAGCATGCAGAAAATACTGTTTTAAAAGGTATTGTATGGAGCTCTTCTGATGAAAAAATAGTAAAAGTAAATCAAAATGGTCTTTTAACAGCAGTAAAGTCAGGAACTGCTAAGGTTAAAATAACAAATGCAGCAGGTCTAATGGCAGAGGCTACAGTAACTGTTGAAAAGAAGAAATTAGATTATACTGAATTAGAAAAGGCTATTAAAAATTCAGAAAAACTTGATTTAACTAAATATCAAGATGGAGCTGAAAAAGATACATTTGTAAAAGTATTAGAAAATGCAAAAGCTTTAATAGATAATGCAGCTTCACAAGAAGAAATTGATAATGCGGTAAAAGCTCTTACAGAAGCACAATCAGCATTAAAATTACTAGATATAGAAGATGTAGATAGAAGTGAATTAGGCAATGTGATTGTAGAATACGAAAAGCTTGACCTAAATAAATATAAAGATGGAGCAGAGAAAGATGCCTTTATAAATGCATTGAAAGAAGCAAAAGATGCATATGATAAAGCATCAACACAAATAGAAATAGATAATGCTCTATCAGCATTAAAAACAGCTAAAGGTAATTTAATAGAATTGCCAGGAGAAGAAAACGTTGATAGAAGTGAATTAGGAATTGTAATTGCAGAATACGAAAAGATTAACTTAGATAAATATAAAGATGGAGCAGAGAAAAATACTTTTATAAATGCATTGAAAGCAGCAAAAGATGCATATGATAAAGCATCAACACAAATAGAAATAGATAACGCTTTATTAGCATTAAAGACAGCTAAAGATAATCTAGTAGAAGTAGAAACAGAAGAACCAGAAGCTTCTAAGGTGGATAAATCTAAGTTAGAAAAATTCTACAAAGAAATCCTAGAGTATTATAAAGAAGCAAACCACTCAAAGGAAAACTGGAAAAAATATCAGGATGCATTGAAAGTAGCAGATAAAGTTATTAATGATAAAGATGCAACACAAAAAGAAGTAGATAATGCTTTAAATGTTCTTATTAATATTACAAAGTTAATGAATGAAGAGCTTGGTAATCCTTCTGATGTTCCAGAGTTACCTGAAACAGGTTCAAGAGTATCTAGCACAATAGTATTAGTTTTAGCAATAGGAATAGTTGTTATTGGTGGGACTATGTTTGTTAGAAGAAAGAAAGAAGTTTAATTTAAATTAAGAGTATTTTAAATCCATGCATTAAGTTAAAACTAGTGCATGGATTTTTATATGTACCCAGAATAGGAAAGAACTTGACAATGAAAATCCATTATGGGCTTGGTAGTGGGAACAACTAGACAATGATAAGAGCTTACACAATGAGGTGGAGTTTGAAGGAAGTCAGAGGCAAAGTCTAGGTTTGATGAGTACGAACTAAATATAGTGTGAATTTTAATAAAATATATAAATTAAAATGAAAAAATATTAAAAAAATGAAAATAATGCATAATAAATGAAAATTTAGTTGAATATGTAAAATATGTATATTATAATAAAATGTGCAAAAATAAAACACATTAATGGAGGGGAAAATGAGAAAATTTAAATTATTTATGGCTAGTTTTTTAACTTACTTAATGGTTATGTCAATATTACCTACAAGTTTGTTAGAAACAGTAGTTAAGGCAGCGGAGAATGAATATACTACTTTAGTGAAAAGTGATTACTATTTAAGATCCAATCAACAATATGGAAATAGAAGTTTGATAGCTTATTATAGTGAAAAAGAAAATAAAGTTATAATTTCAAAAGTTGAGGGAGGAAAGGAAACTGTATTAAAAGAAGTTGATGGATATCAAACTGCAAGTATATCTAAGTATAATGATAATACTGCGGTAATAAAATATACTAAAAATGTTGTACAAGTTGGAGAAATACTTTTCTATGAAAAATACAATTTAAATAGTAATACATTTGAAAATGCAAAACCAGATGAGTGGCAAGAATCAAATATAGAGGACAGTAATCTAAGACCAGTTGCAATTACAGAAGATGCAGAAGTGAAAGATTTAATTAAAAAAATTATTAAAGAGAATAATATAGATCTTGATATAGATAGCATGTATAAAGCATATGATGGATATTATAATGTTATGTATAAAGATAGTGAAAATCAAATTTTTGCTAATATATATAGATATCCTAATAGTGGTAACATAATTGAATATGAGATTGGTTATGGGAAAATAGGTGAAGGTCATAGGTTAAAAGAAGGTATAATATTAAATGACTTTATCTACAAAGCTCAAGAGTCAATGGATAGATCGCCACATGTTGAGTTTAGTTATGATAGTGTTAATAATATTGTTTTTATTTATGATGAATTAGAATGGGATTATGAAAGTAATATATATAAATATAAAGTTTCAGAAGTAAAGGATAATAAAGTAATTAGCGAAGGAATAATGGAGGGGAATATTGGATATTACCCTAATGAATCCTTTAAAGAAAATGATATTTTATATATAAATTTAGGAATGAAGTTAGCAAAATATAGATTAACAAATGGAATATATGACTTTTTAGGGGAAATAGAGCTTTATTCTTATAGCGAGTCTATAAATAAATTTGACAAATCATATTGGTACGTAGAGAATAAAGGAAATGAAGCTTATCTAAGTAAAATAAAAGGTAATAATGAAATTAGTATAATAAAGTTAGATAGTGAAAGAATTATAAATAATGATTTAAAGATAATTGTTTATGATAATGACAATATTCTATTGAAACAATATAATAGATTCACAATAGTACAAAATAAAAATAATGTTACTCCGACCATACCAGGAGAACCAACAACTCCAGAAAAACCAGGAGATAACGAAAACAATGAGAATGTAGTAATCAAACCATCCGATGATAAAGTTGTCGCAGAAGTATCAAAGATTAATCCAAATGAGAAAAATGAAATAACTATAAAAACTGAATCTGAAGTTAAAAATGTTGAAGTTGTACTAAAAGATATAGAAGCTTTAAAATCAGGAAAAGGATCTTTAAATATATCTGTAAATAATAATATGAAAATGAATTTACCATTATCATTAATAGACTCAGAACTTTTACAAGGCGCTAATGATGTAACTATTAAATTAGATATATTAGAGAACTCTGATATATTAAAAGATAAAAATGCTGTTAATAAAGTATTTGATTTTAATTTAATTATAAATAGAGAAGATGGACAAGTTAATGTTCATAACTTTAAGGATGGATTAGCAGAAGTAGAAATTTTATTGTCAGATAAGGATCTTGAGGGTTTAAATAAAGATAAACTTGTAGTTTATTATTATAACGATGCAGATAAGACTTTTGAAGCTATGGAAACATCAGTTGAAGGAAATAAAGTAACATTTAAAACATCACACTTTTCTAAGTATGTTATTGCTGAAAAAGTAGAAGGAAATAATGGAGCAGGATCTCCATCAGTAGATACATCTACTGAATCAAATGATACTTCAAGTAACAATTCTGAAACTGGAAAAGGAAATCTTCCAGAAACAGGGGCTAGGGTATCAAGCACTATTATTTTTGTAGCAGCGTTAGGAATGATGGCAATTGGTGGAGCTATGTTCTTTAGAAAAAGAAGACATGCTTAATTAAATTTAAGAATAATTTAAATCCATGCATTTAGAAAAATCTATTGCATGGATTTTTTATAAGGAGATAATTTATGTTTGAAATAATAATAGGAATACTGCCATTTATAATACCTTCATCAGTTTTAAAAGAAAACTTAGGATCTTTAATTTTATTTTTAATAGGAAGTATTTTTATTCTCATAAAAAAGAATAAACTTAAGGAGAATAAGTATTTTTACATTTTAATAGCAATGTGGATTTCTATAGTTATATCTCAAATAATTATTTCACCATATATTGAAAGTATTTCAGGAAGCTTTTTATATTTAAATATGGCTATTTACTATTTAATATATGGTTATATATTAAAAGGTGAAAATAAAGATAAAATATTAAGTTGTACACTTTTAGCAATAGTAGCTATATGTATATTTTACATTATTTATCATGGACTATATCAAGGAATTAGAGTTTTTGGAAATATTGGATATGCAAATAGTTATGCAATGTTACATTTAATAGGACTTTATTTAAATAGAATTAGAACTAAAGATAAGTTTACAGATGCAATAGAAACAATTTTATTTTTATCATTGTTATTTACAGGTTCTAGAACAACACTCATAATATCAGTTTTATATATTTTCTATAAGTTATATGTGGATGTAAAAGATAATAAAATAAAATTAATAATATCACTAGAGCCAATTATATTAGGAATGATACTTTATGTTATTTTGGACAAATTAAAGATAGTAGGTATTTTGGTATTACCTATGATATTAATTTTTTATATATTAATAAAAAATATAAAATTTAAAGATAAGATTTATTACTTTTTTGGAGTGTTTATACTATTAGCTTTACTATTTACTAACAGTAATTTAATTAATAGGCTAAAAGATATTTCATTTAGTAATGGAACACTACAGGAAAGAATTCTATATTTTGAAGATTCAATAAATAGTATAATAGAACATCCTTTTGGCAATGGAATAAATATGTTCCAATATAAGCTTTTTGAGGATGCAACTGTTTTTTATGATGTTAAATATATACATAACTCTATATTACAAGTAGCCTATGATGCTGGAGTAATTAATTGTATAGCATTTATAGGAGTAATAGCTTATGGATTAATAATTATAGCTAAAAGTAAAAATAAGGATAAAAGTTACATAATATTAGCGTATATATCCATGTTATTACATTCATTATTAGATTTCGATTTATCTTTTAGTACTTTTCCTATAATTCTTATGATGTTGGTTACTTTGGGAGAAATAAGTGAAGAAGAGAAAAGAATAAAAAATAAAAATAATAAATATACAAGCGATAAGGAAATAAAAGTAGAAATAAGAAATAACCTTAAAATTAAAAAAATTATATATATTATTTTAGCTACGATTTCTATCTATCTTATTATTTTTGAAGCAACAATAGTATTAGGAAGATATTTAATTAATATTAACGATAATTTAGCAGATAATCTTTTTAGTTTTTCAAATAATATTTCATTTAAAAGGGATTATAGGGGTTACTTTAATGGAGCACAAGTAAAAAAGAATCTGTATGATAAAAGTAATGACGATAAGTATTTAAAAGAAGGAATCTCTTTATTGGAAATTAGCAAAGAAATAAATCTATATGATCCAATGGTAACTTGGAATCTTTCATACATATATGAACTTTTAGATGAAGATGAAAAAGCATTATATTATGGACAAGAAGTTTTAGAAAGAGAAAGGTTTTATCCAGAAGCCTATATAAAGCAACATGATTACTTAATGAATCTATATTCAAAAACTGGTGATAAAAAATATGAAACAAAAATAAAAGAATTAGAAGAGTATTATTATAAAAGCTACAATGAGCTTAATAAAAGAGCAAAATATATGAATAATCAACTCCAAGAGAATTATGATTATATTAGAAGTGAAAATTTAGATTACAACATTTTATTAAATGGAAAGTATGAAAAAGAGATGAAATATTTTAGTCAAGAAGATGAAAAATGGGCAAGCTTTCCTTATAAAACAGTGGATAATCCTTTGAGCAAGACAGGATGTGGAGTAACAGCTATGGCAATGATTCAAGCTACTATGAATGAATTAGAAGTAACTCCAATTGATATGGCTAAATATTCTATCGAAAGGGATTATTGTAATAATGACACATCTATTGAGTTTTTTGATGAAGTAGCAAAGGATGAAAGATATAAATTAAATTTAGAAAAATTTAATGGAAATGAAATAACAAAGGTAAAAAGGTTATTAAGTGATGGGAAACATATTGCAGTTGCATTGATGAGACCTGGAGATTTTACAACTGAAGGACATTATTTAGTTTTATATGGAATAGAAACTATAAATGGAATAAACTATTTTAATGCTTTAGATAGTAATATGGATAACAAAAACTATAAAGGTAATGGAAATATAATTTACAATAATCCAAAGGATGGATTTATAAAAGTTAAGTCAAGCTTATTTTTAGAACAATGTATTCAGTTTTTTGTTTATAGTATTTAAATGCGTATTTTTATATATAGCAAAGCTATAAACATCTGTGTTAAAAGAAGGTTGATAGTATAATTTATAAATCGAAACATTAAATAAGATTATATTGTGGGAAATAAGACTATCAGTATCTGTTTTAAAATAATGTTGGTATAATTTCTAAAAGAAGATAAATATAAATTTAGTTTTATAAATATTTATCTTATAAATATAAGGAATTAATTATTATATGTAGTAGAAAGCTAATAACTAAATTCCACCAACACGTTTTTAAAACAGATTATTATGGAAAAATACTAACACGTTTTTAAAACACACTGTTATGGGGTAGTAGTGAAGAGTAAGATAGTCAGTAATGAATTTTTAGGTAGTGAGTAATGAAGACTGAGAGAGTGCTTAGAGAAAGTGAAGGATGAAAAAATTAAAGGGAAAATACATAAGGAATTTTGAGTATAGAATGCTTGGTACTTTTATTTTCTAGTTTTGCTAAGCAAAACAACAACAACAGCAATTCTTTCATTATTTCATTCCTTTATTATAAATTGCTTTGCAATTAATAATAAATTTTCATTTTAAATTATTAAACTTTAGGGTATAATGAATAACTAGAGAAATAGAGATAAAACTTAATTTAATTTTAAGGAGGAAGCTACTTTGGCAGATTATATAAATGAAATAGAAAAGAGAAGAACCTTTGCTATTATATCTCACCCAGATGCAGGTAAAACAACTTTAACAGAAAAGTTCTTGTTATATGGAGGAGCAATAAGGCTTGCAGGTTCAGTTAAAGCAAGAAAAGCTTCTACTCATGCAGTATCAGACTGGATGGAAATAGAAAAGCAAAGAGGAATTTCAGTTACTTCCTCAGTAATGCAATTTAACTATAAAGATCACTGTATAAACATATTAGATACACCAGGTCACCAAGATTTCTCAGAAGATACATATAGAACTCTTATGGCAGCAGATAGTGCTGTTATGGTAGTGGATGGAGCAAAAGGTATAGAAGATCAAACAAGAAAGCTATTCCATGTTGCATCTCTTAGAGAAATGCCTATATTTACATTTATTAATAAGATGGATAGAGAATCTAAAGATCCATTTGAATTATTAGAAGAAATAGAAAATGAACTTGGAATAAAGACATACCCAATGAACTGGCCAATAGGTTCTGGTAAGGATTTTAAAGGCGTTTATGAAAGAGATAACAATAGAATCATAGCATTCTCAGCAGGGAATCACGGTCAAAGTGCTGTAGATGCTGTTGAAGGTTCAGTAGATGATCCTAAATTTAGAGAAATATTAGGAGCAGCTCTACATGATAAGTTAATGGAAGATATAGAGCTTTTAGATATAGCTGGAGATGATCTTGATTTAGAAAAAGTTAAATCTGGAGAATTAACACCAGTATTCTTTGGATCAGCTTTAACAAACTTTGGTGTTGAGCCATTCTTAGAGCATTTCTTAGAAATGACAACAGCACCACTTCCAAGAAACTCAAGTATAGGAGAAATAGATCCATTTGATGATAACTTCTCAGCTTTTGTATTCAAGATTCAAGCAAATATGAATAAGGCTCATAGAGATAGAATTGCATTTATGAGAATTTGTTCAGGTAAATTTGAAAAAGGTGAAGATGTTTATCATATGCAAGGTGGTAAGAAGATTAAACTTGCTCAACCACAACAATTTATGGCTCAAGATAGAGAAATAGTTGAAGAAGCATATGCAGGAGATATAATTGGGGTATTTGACCCAGGCATATTCTCAATAGGAGATACTTTATGTTCACCATCAAATAAATTTAAATTTGAAGGTATTCCAACATTTGCGCCAGAACATTTTGCAAGAGTAAGACCAGTAGATACAATGAAGAGAAAACAATTCGTAAAAGGTGTTACTCAAATAGCTCAAGAAGGAGCAATTCAAGTATTTAGAGAACTATTTATAGGAATGGAAGAAATAATAGTTGGAGTTGTTGGTGTACTTCAATTTGAAGTTCTAGAATATAGATTAAAAAATGAATACAACGTTGATATAAAGATGGATAGACTTCCATTTAGATATGTTAGATGGATAGAAAACAAAGATGTAGATATGGAAAAATTAAACTTAACTTCAGATACAAAGAAAGTTAAAGACTTTAAAGATAGAAATATCCTTATATTCCAAAATGACTGGGGTATTAGTTGGGCATTAGATCATAATAAAGGATTAATATTATCTGGCGTTGGTAAGAGTGATGAATAATAAAAATAGGGGATAGTTACTATTCCCTATTTTTAAGTTTAGATATAAAATATATAGTATATATA
>OGST01000283.1_pt1 | contig 37969 bp, 28 predicted proteins | sample 1574021 | NCBI WGS metagenome assembly OGST01 (sample SAMN03295847, study PRJEB24534) | human gut metagenome | isolation source: fecal sample 7 from infant 6 | host: Homo sapiens | place: USA: Pittsburgh, PA | collected 2014-07 | reverse complement strand
GGCAAGCCGGCTTGCCCGGTGAGGCGCAATGTTGCGGGGGCTTGAACCCCGGCGGCATCGATTGATGGGTTGCTGGAAAGAGAAAACCCCCGCACGTTGTTTGGTATCAACCTGGCAACGTCTCGGGGGCTAACCTCGCATCTAGACAATTCGAGGATAGCCGCGAACGGTTGCCATTGCAATAAGGCGGCTGTATGACGCTCGCTCAGTGGGGTCTGCTGCTGTGGGACGATCTGGCGGCTCTGATCATTGCTGGCATTCTGGTCAGCATCATCGTGAGCTGGATGGATAATCGCAAGTAGACGACCGGTGGGCATCTGCCTGCCTTAGTGGCAGCATGCGCCCGAACGGGGCCGCAGGGGTAACATCCTGCGGCCTTTTTCGTTTTGTTGCAGCAACAAAACACTTTCCTGGAATGCGTCTCGCATGGTGCGTAATGGCGGAGTGCGGGTGGCCGATCGGGCCAGTAGAATTGTCGGCAAGCCGGCTTGCCCGGTGAGGCGCAATGTTGCGGGGGCTTGAACCCCGGCGGCATCGATTGATGGGTTGCTGGAAAGAGAAAACCCCCGCACGTTGTTTGGTATCAACCTGGCAACGTCTCGGGGGCTAACCTCGCATCTAGACAATTCGAGGATAGCCGCGAACGGTTGCCATTGCAATAAGGCGGCTGTATGACGCTCGCTCAGTGGGGTCTGCTGCTGTGGGACGATCTGGCGGCTCTGATCATTGCTGGCATTCTGGTCAGCATCATCGTGAGCTGGATGGATAATCGCAAGTAGACGACCGGTGGGCATCTGTCTGCCTAAGTGGCAGCATGCGCCCGAACGGGGCCGCAGGGGGAACATCCTGCGGCCTTTTTCGTTTTATTGCGGATAAGGTACCCAACTGCCGCCGTTCAACTGAACATACGGTTTACCCTGATACTGAATGACGATGGCGTTGGAGTTTTCCGACACCGCCGCGCTCTGCGGCAGGTTGGCAATGTACTGCTGCCAGTTGATGTCATTCTCATCAAACATCTTGCCGTCGAGGGCGCGAACCACCAGCTCAGAAACCGCCAGGTAGCTGCTTGGCTGGCTGATGATAATCGGCGCATCGGGATGTCTTGCCTTAATGCCGAAGAATTTCACCGCCGCCGGCACGTTGGTAATGGATGGGCTGGGAATATCGCGCAGACCGGAGACCTGCATTTTATCGCCTTTTAATGCCGCGCCGTGTTCAGGCACGACGATGACCATCACCTTGCGTCCCGATTTCTCCAGCTCAGTAAAGAAACTGTCCAGTTCGTCGAAGAACTTCTGCGCACGGGCTTTATAGTCCGCGGTTTTGCTCTGGCCCGGATAGTGGTTGCCGTCGTGCAGCGGCAGCGTGTTGTAGAAGGTCGCCGTGCGCGGCGTATTCAGTTTATCCAGCGACTGCAGCCAGCGGTTCAGCGTCGCCTGGTCATCATAGACCGGTGAGCCGTCAAAGCCCTGCAGAATGACCGGCAGGCCGCTTTGATCCATCAGTGGGCTCTGGATACCGCCCAACGAACGAAGCTCTTTCAGGAAGTCGCCGAAGACACCGTTGTGACCGAGCATCAACTGCTGGGTGAAGCCCAGCTTCGCCAGGTTTTCAAACAGATAGCATTCGCTGCCTGAGGGTTGATAAAGGTTGGCGTGAGAGAGCTGGCCGCAGCTGGCGCGCAGCAGACGCGCCGCTGCCGGCCCGCTGTAAGAGGTCGCCGAATTAAAGTTTTTGAACAGCAGGTCAAAATGCTTCCACAGCGGATGCTCCATCAATCCCGCTGCTTCGATATCCGACCATGAGAGCGAGCAGATGTTGATGATCAAGACATCAAACGGCTGGGCATCGGCCGGGAGCGCATCAGGAAACGTGGTTTTGCGTTTCTGCTCAGAGGCGTAAAAGGTATTCAGCCAGTTGGTCAGATTGGCCGATGTCGGCGGCTCCGTTTGCGCCGGGATATCGTTATTCGCCGGGGCGGCGTTGGTCGCGACGATTGCCCCGCCACCGGTATTTGGCGCGTTATTCGCCGCCGCGGTCGTCGGCTGACCTGTCGGCCAAAGGGTAAACGAAGGTAGCAGCGGACTGGCGACCAGCCAAATCATAATTGCTGAGACAAATACCGTTACCCGTAGCCACTGGCTGATAAACAGCCACAGAACCAGCAGCACGAAGAACGCGCCAATCATATTCCAGTTAATAAAGCGGGTTACCAAATCCCAGATATAGTCGGCGCTGAAGCCGGCAATCTGCGAACCCTGGCTGACGATGCTTTCCGGGCCGGGCAGCCAGGTGTCGTGCCAGAACAGCATAAAGCCCAGCGGGATCGCTATCCAGTGGCGAATACGGTGCAGCTTATATTGCGGAATCGGCACCAGCAGAAAGGCCAGAAACACCAGGTTTAGCATGGGATGAAAATTGAGGTATCCCGCCCATAGCAAGGCAAACTTCACCAGAAAGTAGAAGTTCCAGCCAGATAGGCCGCGCCAGTAGCGCCAGAGCGGAAGCGACGCTGAGGGGGTTTTAGGTTTGGTCATTTCGTTGATTTGCCTTGCCTGGATGCCGCTTCCCGGCGCAGCACGCCAGCCGGTTTGACATAACGGGGTTTAAAGAACATCAGTCTTAACGTGGTGCGAATTCGCCGCTGGTAGTGGCGCGTAAGGTAACCCAGCGGAAAGAACAGCAGGGCGCACAGGACGACCAGCTGAATAATATCGGCAATCGACATCATAAGGTTGGCTCCCCGTCGATGGACAGACGATGCGGCTCGGGGGTTCGCCGCCAGCTACGTCCGTCGTGGGTCGCGTTGATAGGCGTTTTTTTGGCAAGCGAAACAGGCAGCGGCGTATTCCAGTTCTCCGGCATAATCCCGCGCATCTGCAGGATTTCAGCCGCTATCTGCTTATCTTCGAACCAAATCATACGATTAGAGAAAATATCGCCGGTAGGTAAAGGGAAGATATGGTTTAACGCGGTGTCGAGGTCGTTCACCCGGCAAAATGACAGAAACAGCACCAGGCGATTATTACCGATGGTCATGATGTCGCCCATGCGATTAGGCTTACACAGCGTCAGCGCCTGCTCTACGCGCAGACCGGGCGCCGGGCGCAGCGCCACCATCACCCCTTTGCCGTCGGCGGGCAGCATGGTGTTGGCCATAATATTGTGCACCGCTTCGCAGAAGGCATCCCACTTCTGGTAGCCGCGCAGCTTCAGCGGCTGGCTCCAGTTCAGCAGAGTATTAAAATCCTCCGGAATATGGCGAGTAAACTGCTGTTTTTGAACGCTTTCTATAAGCGTGAGGCAGCGCGATAACGGTGCGCCGCTGGGAATAACCATATTGGCGCCGCTGCTCAGCAGCAGGCGTTCATCGGTGGCGCGCAGGCTTGGCGTTTGCTCGCGCACGACAATTTTCAGCGCGCTACCGCGCTGGCGGCGCAGGGTGTGGATATAGCGTCCCAGCTGTTCAATCTGTTCGTTCTGGGTAATGGAGAAAATCAGCGTCGCCGCCTGCGCCATTCTGCCGGCGTTGAAAACGGCGTCATTGGTTTCGAACAGCGTCCAGTATTCGGAAAGCGCGGGCGCCCCCTCCAGTACGCGCAGGTTGCTGAGGATGGTTTTCTCGTCGCTGCGCGGTTGTACCACCGTTTCCTCGTCCTGCGCCAGCCGCCAGCCGTTTTCATCGTGTAAAACAATGAGCTGCTGCCGGGCGCTGATGCCCTTTTCGCTGCCCCACCAGGCAATATCGAACAGGTGGTTATCTCCCTGGTAACGTATACTTGCCAGTCCGGAAAGCGAGCGGTACTCGCGTAATAAAGGGGAAAGTTGCTTATCGATATCGTGCCCGGAATTAAGCACTAATAATGAACAACGATGATAATTAGTCCATCGATATGATTTCTCAACCCAATTGCATAATTGTTCGCTTTTAATATTCTGCCAGGCATTTTCAGCACATAGCAGAATAAACAAATAATTGCCAGGTTCGAGGGAACAGACTAAATCGCGGTGCATTTCTTCCAGCCCTTCAAAGCGGTTCGGCATGGTAAATAATGTGATTTTTTCAGGCCCGCGATCTTTTTCTAATTTTATGATTTCATTTGGGTTATCACCCATGGCTATCGCCGCAACGCGAGCCTGTTTATCCTGGGCCGCAAGCGTTTGGTTGAGCAAGCTTACCGCGTCCGCATGGCGGTCGACATTGAGCCACCACACCCCGCCAACGGGCATATGGCACACTTCGTCCCATAATGATGAAATACCCAAAGAATATACGATATCCACGGTGTCCCTCGTGAGACCTGTTTTACACTTGATTAGTTTACTAGCGAAAGCGACAGAGTAAACCTAACATTGAAATTAAAGGACATCAGTTTTAGCATGTAAACCTATTTTAAGGATGAACGAACGCCTCTCGGTATAATTTATTAATTTTTCCAACGGACAGAGAAATGCCAGCAAAAGAGCCTGCTGTACCCACCGATGCGACTTTGGGCTATACGTTTCAAAATGATTTCCTGGCGTTAAGCCGGGCATTTTCCCTGCCTGATATTGATTATCATGATATTTCCCGACGCGAGCAGTTAACCGCGGCGCTGAAACGCTGGCCGCTACTGGCTGAATTAGCAGAGAAAAAGTAAGGAAGCCATCGATGGCTATTCTGGGATTACAAGGCGTGCGCGGCGGCACCGGCACCACGTCGATCACCGCTGCGCTGGCCTGGGCGCTGCAATTACTCGGGGAAACCGTGCTGGTGGTGGACGCCAGCCCGGATAACATGCTGCGCTTCTTTTTCAACGTCGATTACCGCCACAAAGCGGGCTGGGCGCGCGCCCTCATCGACGGGAACGACTGGCGAGACGCCGGGCTGCGCTACACCTCGCATATCGATCTGCTGCCCTTTGGCCAGCTAACGCCGGGCGAGCGCGAGAATATTGACCAGCTTCAGACGACGCTGGCCCCGATGGCCGGGATGGTGCAGAAGCTCCATCAGCAGGGCGATCACCGCTGGCTGCTGATTGATCTGCCGGACGGGTTCTCACCGCTGACCCGCTCCCTGATTGACGTCTGCGATCGCACGCTGGTCGTGGTGCATCCGGACGGCAACAGCCATATTCGCCTGCATCAGCAGGCGCTGCCGGTCAATAGCGACATTTTGATTAACGATCTGCGCGTCGGCAGCCAGCTGCAGGAGGATCTCTATCAGCTGTGGCTGTAGAGCCAGCGCCGCATTCTGCCGGTGACTATTCATCGTGATGAAGCGATGGCGGAGTGTCTGGCGGCGAAGCAACCGCTCGGCGAATACCGCCAGGACTCGCTGGCGGCGGAAGAGATACTGACGCTGGCCAACTGGTGCCTGCTGCACTACGCCGGAAGGGGCGCGGAATGATTCGCCTGAGTACGCTACTGCTGGCGCCGCCGGTTGGAGAGCGGTTGAGCGAACGCTATCGCGATTATCGCCAGCACGGCGCGTCGCGGCTGGCGGCCGCGCTGGGCTGCTTGTGGGCATCTCTGGCATGGGCGTTGATGCCGCTGGAAACCCCGCGCTGGCAGGCAATTCGCGAACGTCATGGCGAGTTTTTTCCGCATATTAATCCGCATCGACCGCGCCCGCTGGACCCGATTCGCTATCTGCTGCAAGCCCTGTGGCTGCTGGTGACGCGGGTGCCGGAGCCGGATAAAAAGATCAACTGGCGTTCGCTGGCGGCGCTGGAAGGCGTGCAGGGGCGCTATGCGCAGTGGCTGGAAAAGCTACCGGAAAAGGTCAACGCCCGCACCGGTCATCTGGATAAGCATAAGGAGCTGGGGCATCTGCATCCAAAAGTGCGGCGGCTTCTCCTTGGCACGATAACCTTTTTCTCGCTGATCCTGGCGCTACTCTGTATTACCCAGCCGTTTAATCCGCTCTCGCAGTTTATTTTTCTGCTGCTGCTGTGGGGCGTGGCGCTGCTGGTACGGCGCATCCCCGGGCGCTTCTCGGCGCTGATGCTGATCGTGCTTTCGCTGACGGTCTCGTGCCGCTATATCTGGTGGCGCTACACCTCGACGCTAAACTGGGACGACCCCGTAAGCCTGGTGTGCGGGATAATCCTGCTGTTCGCTGAAACCTACGCCTGGGTGGTGCTGGTGCTGGGCTATTTCCAGGTCGTCTGGCCGCTGAACCGTCAGCCGGTTCCGCTGCCGGAAGATATGGCGCAATGGCCGACGGTCGATATCTTCGTGCCGACTTATAACGAAGATCTCAACGTGGTGAAAAACACCATTTACGCCTCGCAGGGGATCGACTGGCCGAAGGACAAGCTTAATATCTGGATCCTCGATGACGGCGGGCGCGAAGAGTTCCGCCAGTTCGCCAAAGACGTTGGCGTGCATTACATCGCGCGCACCACGCACGAACACGCGAAAGCCGGGAATATCAACAATGCGCTGAAGTACGCCAAAGGCGAGTTTGTGTCGATTTTCGACTGCGACCACGTGCCGACCCGCTCGTTCCTGCAGATGACCATGGGCTGGTTCCTGAAGGAGAAAGAGCTGGCGATGATGCAGACGCCGCACCACTTCTTCTCTCCGGACCCGTTTGAACGTAACCTGGGGCGTTTTCGCAAAACGCCGAACGAAGGCACGTTGTTTTATGGCCTGGTGCAGGACGGCAACGACATGTGGGATGCCACCTTCTTCTGCGGCTCCTGTGCGGTGATCCGCCGCGGCCCGCTGGATGAAATCGGCGGCATTGCCGTGGAAACGGTCACCGAAGACGCCCACACCTCTTTGCGCCTGCATCGTCGCGGGCACACTTCGGCCTATATGCGTATTCCGCAGGCGGCCGGCCTGGCGACGGAGAGCCTGTCGGCGCATATCGGCCAGCGCATCCGCTGGGCGCGCGGGATGGTGCAGATATTCCGCCTCGATAATCCGCTGTTTGGCAAAGGCCTGAAGCTGGTGCAGCGCGTCTGCTACGCCAACGCCATGCTTCACTTTCTCTCCGGTATTCCGCGCCTCATCTTCCTCACGGCGCCGCTGGCCTTTTTGCTGCTCCATGCCTATATCATTTATGCGCCAGCGCTGATGATCGCGCTATTCGTGTTGCCGCACATGATCCACGCCAGCCTGACCAACTCGAAGATTCAGGGCAAATATCGCCATTCGTTCTGGAGTGAAATTTACGAGACGGTGCTGGCCTGGTATATCGCGCCGCCCACTTTTGTGGCGCTGATCAACCCGCATAAAGGCAAGTTCAACGTCACCGCGAAGGGCGGGCTGGTGGAAGAGGAGTATGTCGACTGGGTGATCTCCCGGCCCTATATCTACCTGGTGCTGCTCAATCTGGTCGGCGTCGCGGTGGGGATCTGGCGCTTCATGTACGGCCCGGAAAATGAAATCCTCACCGTCTGGGTGAGTATTGTCTGGGTATTCTACAACCTGATTATTCTTGGCGGCGCGGTGGCGGTCTCGGTTGAAAGCAAGCAGGTTCGCCGTTCGCACCGTGTCGAAATGAGCATGCCGGCGGCTATCGCCCGCGAAGATGGCCACCTGTTCTCCTGCACCGTCCACGACTATTCCGACGGCGGACTGGGGATCAAAATTAACGGCGACGCGCAGGTGCTGGAAGGCCAGAACGCCAGGCTGCTGCTCAAACGGGGACAGCAGGAGTATGCCTTCCCGGTCAGGGTCGCGCGGGTCAACGGCAGCGAAGTGGGGCTCCAGCTGCTGCCGTTAACCAACCAGCAGCATATCGATTTTGTGCAGTGTACGTTTGCCCGCGCTGATACGTGGGCGCTTTGGCAGGATAGCTTCCCGGAAGATAAGCCGATGGAAAGCCTGCTGGACATCCTGAAGCTGGGGTTCCGTGGATATCGTCACCTGGCGGAGTTCTCCCCGCCGTCGGTGAAGGTTATTTTCCGCTCGCTCACCATGCTGGTGGCCTGGTTTGTTTCGTTTATTCCGCGCCGTCCGGAACGCGCTGCGGCGACACTCTCGGCAGAACCGGCGATGGCCCAACAATGATGATAATGCGATGAACAGAAAACTCTCTTTGATTTGTGCAGTAGCGGTGGGCATTGGCGGCTGGTCCTCCTTCGCGTCGTATGCGGAACCGACAGCGGCAACGGCAGCGGCGCAGACGACAACCGTGCCCGGTATTGCCGGTACGGTAGCGGACGGCCAGCCAACGGCGACCCTTGCCGATCCGGCGGCGCCGGTGGTGGTGCTCGATAACGCCCCGAGCCGCGACGTGAAGCTGACCTTCGCCAAAATCGCTCCGCCTCCCGGCAGCATGGTACTGCGCGGCGCGCGCCCCGAGGGTTCGGTCGAGTTCGGCATGCGCAGCGATGAGGTGGTGGCGAAAGCGTTGCTTAATCTCGACTACACCCCCTCTCCGTCACTGCTGCCGGTGCAGTCGCAGCTGAAGGTTTATCTTAATGATGAGCTGATGGGCGTTTTGCCGGTCACCAAAGAGCAGTTGGGCAAAAAAGTCAGCGCGCAGATCCCAATCGATCCGCTCTATATCACCGACTTTAACCGCGTGCGCCTGGAGTTCGTCGGCCACTATCGCGACGTCTGTGAAAACCCGGCCAGCAGTACCCTGTGGCTGGATGTCGGTCGCGAAAGCTATCTGGATTTAACCTATCAGTCGCTGAACGTGCGCAACGATCTTTCGCATTTTCCTGTGCCGTTCTACGATTCGCGTGATAACCGCCAGCTGACGCTACCGATGGTCTTTGCCTCCTCGCCGGGTGTTCTGCAGCAGCAGGCGGCGGCGATCGTTGCCTCCTGGTTCGGCAGCAAGGCGGGCTGGCGCGGCCAGCAGTTCCCGGTGCAGTTCAACGCGCTGCCGGACCGCAACGCCGTTGTTTTTGCGACCAACGATAAGCGCCCGGACTTCCTGCGCGAGCATCCACCGGTTAACGCGCCGACTATTGAAATGATCGACCATCCGGATAATCCGTACGTTAAGCTGCTGGTGGTCTTTGGGCGAGATGACAAAGACCTGCTGCAGGCGGCGAAGGGGATAGCGCAGGGCAATATTCTGTTCCGCGGCAGCAGCGTGACGGTTGACGATGTCAAACAGCTGCAGGCGCGTAAACCGTACGATGCGCCAAACTGGGTGCGCACCGATCGCGCGGTGACCTTTGCCGAGCTGAAAACCTACGAACAGCAGCTGCAATCCAGCGGCCTGGTGCCGGATTCCATTAACGTCGCGCTGAACCTGCCGCCGGATCTCTACCTGCTGCGCGCCAACGGCATCGATATGAACCTGAACTATCGCTACACCATGCCGCCGATCAAGGACAGCTCGCGCATGGATATCAGCCTGAACGATCAGTTCTTACAGTCTTTCAGCCTCAACAGTTCGCAGGATGTGAATAAGCTGATTCTGCGTCTGCCGGTGCTGCAGGGGCTGCTGGATGGCAAAACGGAAGTGACAATCCCGGCGCTGCGCCTTGGGGCAATGAACCAGCTGCGCTTCGATTTTCAGTATATGAACCCGATGCCCGGCGGCTCTATCGATAACTGTATTACCTTCCAGCCGGTGCAGAATCATGTGGTAATTGGCGACGACTCGACCATCGACTTCTCGAAGTACTATCACTTTATGGCGATGCCGGATCTGCGCGTGTTTGCTAACGCGGGCTTCCCCTACAGCCGGATGGCCGATCTCTCCGATACCTTAATCGTGGTGCCGAAAGCGCCGACCGAGGGCCAGGTGGCCACGCTGCTGGAAACGGCCGGCGGCATCGGCGCGCAAACCGGCCTGGCGGCGATTAACCTGCGCATGACCGATGACGGCAGCCAGATTAAGGACAAAGACGTCGACCTGCTGCTGATTGGCTCTATTCCGCAGGCGCTGAAGGACGAAACGAAAATTAACCTGCTGGTTGAAGCGACCAAAAGCTGGGTGAAAATGCCGATGCGCCATTACGACCTGGCGAGCATCTACCCCGATACCGAAGCCAGAACGCCGAATACCCGCACTGATATCACGTCATCCGGGCCGATGGCGGCGATAATCGGCTTCCAGTCGCCTTACAACGATCAACGCAGCGTCGTGGCGCTGCTGGCCGATAGCCCTCGCGGTAACGAATTGCTCACCCAGGCGCTTAACGATAGCGGTAAACGCGCGGCGATGTTTGGCTCCGTCTCGGTGATTCGCGAGTCGGGCGTCAACAGCCTGCGGGTAGGTGATGTTTACTATATCGGGCATCTGCCGTGGTTCGAACGCATCTGGTTTGCGCTCTCCAGCCACCCGGTACTGCTGGCGGTGCTGGCGGCATTAAGCATCGTACTACTGGCGTGGGTGCTGTGGCGCATGCTGCGTATTATCAGCCGCCGTCGCCTCCACCTTGATGATGAGTAGTTGCTGATGAACGCGGTACGTGCAGTGGTGTTGTCGATATGCATGCTGGCGGCGGCGCAGGCGAGCGCCGCCTGCCGGTGGCCGGCCTGGGAGCAGTTTAAACAAGAGTACGTCAGCGCCGAAGGGCGGGTTATCGACCCCAGCGATTCACGAAAAATCACCACCTCGGAAGGACAAAGCTACGGGCTGTTCTTTGCCCTGGCGGCCAACGACCGCGAAGGCTTCCGCAAGCTGTTCGAGTGGACGCAAAACAACCTTGCCGAGGGCGATCTGCGCGCGCATCTGCCGGGATGGCTGTGGGGGAAAAAGAGCGATGACGAATGGACGGTGCTCGATAACAACTCCGCCTCGGATTCCGACCTGTGGATAGCCTGGGCGCTGCTGGAGGCCGGACGACTGTGGGAAACGCCCCAGTATACGGAAGTCGGCAAAGCGCTGCTGGCGCGTATTGCTGATGAAGAAGTGGCTACCGTACCGGGGCTGGGGCCGATGATTTTGCCGGGGAGAGTCGGCTTCGTCGATGACGGCGGCTGGCGTTTTAATCCCAGCTATCTGCCGCCGCAGCTGGCGACCTACTTTGCTGCGTTTGGCGCTCCCTGGCCAAAGATACGCGACGGCAATCTGCGCCTGCTGCTGGAGACCGCGCCGAAAGGCTTTTCGCCTGACTGGGTCCGTTACGAAAAAGGCAAAGGCTGGCAGTTGAAGGCGGAGAAACCCATTATCGGCAGCTATGACGCCATTCGCGTCTATCTGTGGGCCGGTATGCTCGATGACGGCGATAAGCAAAAAGCCCGCCTGCTGACGCGCTTTAAACCGATGGCGGCCCGGACGGTAGTGCAGGGTGTGCCGCCGGAAAAAACCAACGTTGCGACCGGTAAAACCACCGGCAACGGTCCGGTGGGCTTCTCCGCGGCGCTACTGCCTTTCTTGCAGAATGAAGATGCCCGGGCCATTCAGCGGCAGCGCGTCGCCGACCACTATCCCGGCGCGGATGCTTACTACAGCACGGTCCTGACCCTTTTCGGCCAGGGATGGGATCAACACCGTTTTCGCTTCACTGCCGGTGGCGAATTACGGCCTGACTGGAACCAGGAATGCACAAGTTCTCATTAAGCTTATTCACGCTCTCCCTAAGCGTCGCGCTGATGCCGCTGGCTCACGCCGTGAACACGCCCGTTCAGGAGCATCTGCTGGAGCAGGTGCGCCTCGGCGAGGCCAGCAAACGAGAGGATTTGGTGCGTCAGTCGCTCTACCGCCTGGAATTGATCGATCCGAACAATCCGGACGTTGTCGCCGCGCGAGTGCGCTATCTTCTCCGCCAGGGCGATACGGCCGGGGCGCAGAAGCAGCTGGCGCGTCTGGCGAAGCTGGCGCCGGAATCGGCGGAGCTGAAAGCTTCGCGCGACGAGATGAAAAGCAGCACCGGCGATGGCCGCCAGGAGCTGCAGCAGGCGCGCCTGCTGGGCGTGGCCGGGAAAGTTGACGAGGCCATCGCCGCTTACGAGAAGTTGTTTAACGGCGTCCCGGATGATGATGAGGCGGCGATTGAGTACTGGACGCTGGTGGCGCGCCTGCCCGCCCGACATAACGAAGGCATCAGTCAGCTGAAAAAACTCAACGCCCGCTTACCGGGCAACGTCCAGCTGCAAATGGCGCTGGCGAAACAGATGTTTGGCGATAATAAGCCGGAAGAGGGATTTGCGTATCTTGAACAGATGTCGCGCTCGGCGGCGGGTCGTGGCATCGCAGCAGACATCTGGTTTAACGAAGTGAAAAGCATGCCGGTGAGCCGGGCCAGCGTACAGGCGCTACAGCGGTTTATCGCGCAATTCCCCACCGGTTCCACCTCGGCAAATGCCCGCGTTCTGCTCGATCAGCAGCAGACCCAGCTCAAAGATCCGACGTTCCGCGATCGCGCGGAGGGGCTGGCGGCGGTGAAGGCCGGGAAAGGTTCGGTGGCCGTGGCCGATTTACAACAGGCTGTCCGGGCGGATGCCAAAGACAGCGACGCGGTTGGCGCATTGGGGCAGGCGTACTCCCAGCGCGGCGATCGGGCGCGGGCGGTTGCTCAGTTGAGTAAAGCTATCAAAATGGCCCCGGATAGCCCGAGCCGCGATAAGTGGGACAGCCTGCTCAAGACTAACCGCTACTGGCTGCTGATCAAGCAGGGCGATAGCGCTCTGAAAAGCGGCCAGCTGGCGCAAGCGCAAAATGCTTACGCTCAGGCGCAGCGGATAGACACTACCGATAGCTATGCGGTGCTGGGGCTGGGTGACGTGGCGGCGGCGCGTAAAGAAAACGCCGCGGCGGAGCGTTACTACCAGCGCGCGCTGCGAATGGATCGCGGCAATAGCCTGGCGGTACGCGGTCTGGCGAATCTGTATCGCGGCGAATCGCCGGAAAAAGCTAGCGCGTATATCGCCAGCCTGTCGCCGGCCCAGCGGCGCAGCATTGATGATATTGAACGTAGCCTGACGAACGAACGCCTGGAGAAACAGGCCGAAGCGCTGGAGAGCCAGGGGAACTGGGCGCAGGCGGCGGAAGTGCAGCGCCGTCGGCTGGCGCTGGATCCGGATAGCGTGTGGATAACCTACCGCCTGGCGCGGGATCTGGTCAGCGCGGGCAGCCGCAGCGAGGCTGACGCGCTGATGCGCGCGATGGTCAACCGCCAGCCTGGCGATGCTGATCGGGTTTACGCCTACGGCCTCTATTTATCCGGTAACAATCAGGATGAGATGGCGCTGGCGCAGATAAACGCCCTGCCTCAAGGGCAGTGGACGGACAATATTCGCGAGCTGGAGGCGCGTCTGCAAAGCGACAGGATCTTGCGGCAGGCAAACCAGCTGCGCGATAGCGGCCAGGAGGCCCAGGCTATCGCGCTGATTAAACAGCAACCGACGTCGGTGCGCTACGCGCTCACGCTGGCGGACTGGGCGCAGCAGCGCGGCGACAGCCAGACGGCGATAGCGGAATATCAGCGGGTGCTTGGCCAGCAGCCGGATAACGGCGATGCGCGTCTGGGACTCGCGGAAGTGTATCTTGCCGACGGCGATAAGAATGCTGCCCGCGCTCAGGTGGCGCAGCTCAAGGGCGAAGACATCGAGTCTATCAATATGCAGCGGCGTATTGCCCTCGCGCAGGCCGGTCTGGGCGATCGCGTTCAGGCGCAGCAAACCTTCGCCCGCATCGTGCCCCAGGCAAAAGCGCAGCCGCCGTCGATGGAAAGCGCGCTGGTGCTGCGCGACGCCGCGCGTTTCCAGGCGCAGAACGGCGAGCCGCAGCAGGCGCTGGAAGGTTATAAGGACGCCATGGTGGCCTCCGGGGTTACTCGCGAGCGCCCGCAGGATAACGACACCTTTACGCGCTTAACGCGTAACGACAGCAGCGATGACTGGCTCAAGCGTGGGATCCGCAGCGATGCCGCCGATCTTTATCGCCAGCAGGATCTTAACGTCACCCTCGAGCATGATTACTGGGGCTCCAGCGGTACCGGCGGCTATTCCGATCTGAAAGCGCATACCACCATGTTGCACGTAGATGCCCCGCTGGCCGACGGGCGAATGTTCTTCCGTACCGATCTGGTTAATATGGATGCCGGGAGTTTTTCTACCAATAGCGACGGCAGCTATGCGCCGAGCTGGGGCACCTGCGGCGAAATCGCCTGTACCGGCGGCAGCAAACATCAGAGCGACAGCGGCGCCAGCGTAGCGGTGGGCTGGCAGAACGAGACCTGGAGCGGCGATATCGGCACCACGCCGATGGGCTTTAACGTCGTTGATGTGGTGGGCGGCCTGAGCTACAGCAGCGACGTTGGCCCGCTGGGCTACACCGTTAATCTTCATCGGCGACCCATCTCCAGCTCGCTGTTGGCCTTCGGCGGGCAGAAAGATAACCCTAACGGCGGCCATACTGGCAAGACCTGGGGCGGGGTGCGCGCCGACGGCGGCGGTGTGAGTCTGAGCTACGATAAAGGCGAGGCCAACGGGGTCTGGTCTTCGTTGGGCGTCGACCAGCTGACCGGGAAAAACGTTGCCGACAACTGGCGCGTGCGCTGGATGACCGGCTACTACTATAAAGCGATCAACGAAGATAACCGCCGGGTCACCGTCGGCCTGAACAATATGCTCTGGCACTACGATAAAGACCTGAGCGGCTATACCCTGGGTCAGGGGGGATATTACAGTCCGCAGGAATATGTCTCCTTCTCGGTACCTGTGACCTGGCGTCAGCGGACGGAGAACTGGTCATGGGAGCTGGGGGGCTCGGTGTCGTGGTCCCACTCGCGGACCAAAACCGAGGCGCGCTATCCGCTGCTCAATTTGATCCCCTCTCAGTATCGTCATGATGCCAGCCAGCTTACGGAAGAAGGCAGCAGCAGCTCTGGCGTCGGCTATACCGCGCGGGCGCTGATTGAACGACGGGTAACCAGCAACTGGTTTGTCGGGGCGGCGGTGGATATTCAGCAGGCGAAGGATTATACCCCGAGCCATGCGCTGCTGTACGTCCGCTATTCGGCTTCCGGCTGGCAGGGCGATATGGATATGCCGCCGCAACCGCTGGTCCCTTACGCCGACTGGTAGCAGATTAGGCTGAATTATGCGACAGGGCGTCACTCCACGGCGCTCTTCGCGTATACTCGTTGCCTCCGGCCATACAGCCCGATTTCCCCTCCGGTGGCGATTGTGAACCTTTAGCTCCGGTAAGCGCGGCGCCACTGGGGAGAGCTAGCGAAGCTGCATTGCGCGCTGTATCCCGGAGGCGGTGCCAGAGGCACCTTGTCCGGGCTACCGACCCGATGGCGGTGGTGAACTTGTCCCCCGGACGGTTTTGTCGTTTTGTAGCCCGGGTAAGGCGTCAGCCGCCGCCCGGGAATTGTCCCCGGGTCGCGCTATGCTTACAGGTCCGTGCCGCCGCCGGGAAAGCCTCCCGATGGCATTGCTTCGCGCCTTGCGGGCGTGAGCGAACAATTTGAGTATATAATCAGCCTGAAAACGACCGGAGATGATGGATCTAAACCGGGTATGCGTTCAGTTTCAGTGGAGAACCCCGTTGCGCGTCAGCCGTTCACTTACAATTAAACAGATGGCAATGGTCGCGAGCGTGTCCATGGCGTTTGTACTCGTCTTCTGTTCTATTTTGCTGTTCCATTTTGTTCAGCAGAGTCGCTATACCACGGCCACGCAGTTAGAGAGCATTGCGCGTTCCGTTCGCGAACCGCTGTCAGCGGCTATTCTGAAAGCCGATATCCCGGAGGCGGAAGCCATTCTGAGCCGCATTCAGCCTGCTGGCATCGTCAGCCGGGCGGATGTTGTCCTGCCTAATCAGTTCCAGGCGCTGCGGATGCGCTTTATCCCCGAGCGTCCGGTGCCGGTAACCATCACCCGCATGTTTGAACTGCCGGTGCAGATTTCGCTGCCTATCTACTCCCTTGAGCGGCCCGCTAACCCACAGCCGCTGGCCTATCTGGTGCTGCAAGCCGATTCATATCGCATGTATAAATTCGTGATGAGCGCCCTGGCAACATTAGTGACTGCTTACTTACTTTTGGTGCTGATGCTGACGGTAGCCATCACCTGGTGCATCAACCGTCTGATGGTACGACCGCTGCGTAAAATCGCCCGCGAGCTGAATGATGTCCCGCAGCAGGAGCGTCTTGGCCATCAGCTTTCTATACCGCGCTTACATCATGACGATGAAATCGGCATGCTGGTGCGCAGCTATAACCGTAACCAGCAGACTCTGCTGCGCCTGCACGATGAACTCTCTTTGCAATCGACCCGTTTCCCGGTATCCGAGCTGCCAAATAAAGCCTTTTTGATGGCGATGCTGGAGCAAACCGTCGCCCGTGGGCAGGCGTCTGCGCTGCTGATTGTCGCCTGCGAAACGCTGCAGGATACCGCTGGCGTACTCAAAGAGACGCAGCGCGAAATGCTGCTGTTGACGCTCGTTGAAAAGCTGCGGGCGGTTATCCCGACGCAGATGGTCCTGGCCCAGGTGAGCGGCTACGACTTTGCGATTCTGGCCCACGGAATTACCGAGCCCTGGCAGGCGGTGACGTTAAGTAAGCAAGTACTTACTGTCTTAAGCGAACGTTTACCCCTGCACGGCATCCAGCTGCGCCCCTGCGCCAGCGTCGGCATTGCGATGTTTAACGGCGAAATTAACGGCGAACAGCTCTATCGCCGGGCGTTTTCCGCCGCCGTTACCGCGCGGCGTAAAGGTAAAAATCAGATTGAGTTCTTCGATCCGGAACAGATGGAAAAAGCGCAGCGCCGCCTGATGGAGGAGCACGATATTTTAACGGCGCTTGATAATCAGCAGTTTGCCATCTGGCTGCAGCCGCAGGTGGATACTATCAGCGGCGAGGTCTGCGGTGCAGAAGCGCTGCTGCGTCAGCGTCAGGCTGACGGGAGCTGGTCGCTGCCTGGCGATCTGATTGAGCGTATCGAAGCCTGCGGGCTGATCGTCCCGGTCGGCTATTGGGTGATGGAAGAGGCCTGCCGACAGCTTGCCTCCTGGCAAAATCAGGGGATCATGTTGCCGCTATCGGTCAACGTGTCGCAGCTACAGCTGCTGCATCACGATCGCGGCGCGGAGATGCTGGCGCTGCTCGCGCGCTATCGTATCGCGCCGGGCACGCTGATCCTCGAAGTCACCGAAAGCCGTCGAATAGACGACCCGCAGGCCATGATTTCCCTGCTGCGTCCGCTGCGTGAAGCGGGCGTGCGGATCGCGCTGGACGACTTTGGTATGGGCTACGCCGGGCTGCGTCAACTGCAGCATATTAAATCGCTGCCGGTGGATATCCTGAAAATCGATAAAGTCTTTATCGATATGCTACCTGATGACATCAGCATGGTGCCCGCGATTATCCAGCTGGCGCGGGGGCTGAATCTGCACATCGTCGCGGAGGGCGTTGAAACCGATAAGCAGTATCGCTGGCTGCAGGAGGCGGGTGTCGAGACGGTGCAAGGTTATCTTTTTGGCTGCGCCATGCCGCCTGAGGCTTTTAAGGCCCGCTTTTTACCGGCTGTTGTTGAGGATGCAAGTTTGTAACAACATTGTTAGCTTATGCGAGTCAGTTCAAATAAATTAACAATTGCATTGCAATTTCATCACTCGTTATTTCTGAAATGTTTCATGGGTGTTATTTTTAAGCCACAGACGCAATACCCCCTCACAGTCTGTGGTTATATCCAAAGGACACCCTATGAAAATCTCTTTCTTTAAAAGCCTCTATGTCCAGGTTTTATCGGCCATAGCGATCGGTATTCTGCTGGGCCATTTTTACCCGGAGCTGGGTGCGCAGATGAAACCCCTCGGCGATGCCTTCGTTAAGCTGATTAAAATGATTATTGCCCCGGTTATCTTCTGTACCGTTGTGACGGGGATTGCCGGGATGGAGAGCATGAAGGCCGTCGGCCGCACCGGGGCGGTGGCGCTGCTCTATTTTGAAGTCGTGAGCACCATCGCGCTGATCATCGGTCTGATCATTGTTAACGTGGTGCAGCCCGGCGCGGGTATGAACGTTGACCCGGCCACCCTTGATGCGAAGGCCGTGGCGGTTTATGCCGAACAGGCGAAAGATCAGGGTATCGTGGCGTTCCTGCTCGATATTATCCCCGGCAGCGTGATTGGCGCGTTTGCCAGCGGCAACATTCTGCAGGTGCTGATGTTTGCCGTGCTGTTCGGTTTTGCGCTGCATCGTCTGGGCAGCAAAGGCCAGCTGATTTTTAACGTTATCGAAAGCTTCTCGCAGGTTATATTCGGCATCATCAATATGATCATGCGCCTGGCGCCGATTGGCGCATTCGGCGCCATGGCCTTTACTATCGGGAAATACGGCGTCGGTACGCTGGTGCAGCTTGGTCAGCTGATCGTCTGCTTCTACATCACCTGTATCCTGTTTGTCGTGGTGGTACTGGGCTCGATCGCCAAAGCCACCGGCTTCAGCATCTTTAAGTTCATCCGCTATATCCGCGAAGAGCTGCTGATCGTCCTGGGAACCTCTTCGTCCGAGTCGGCGCTGCCGCGGATGCTTGATAAGATGGAGAAGCTGGGCTGCCGTAAATCGGTGGTGGGGCTGGTGATCCCGACGGGGTACTCCTTTAACCTCGATGGCACCTCAATCTACCTGACGATGGCGGCGGTGTTTATCGCCCAGGCGACAAACAGCCATATGGATATTTTCCATCAGATTACCCTGCTGGTGGTGCTGCTGCTCTCCTCGAAAGGCGCGGCGGGCGTGACGGGCAGCGGCTTTATCGTCCTGGCGGCGACCATCTCCGCCGTCGGTCATTTGCCGGTCGCCGGTCTGGCGTTAATCCTTGGCATTGACCGCTTTATGTCCGAGGCGCGCGCGCTGACCAACCTGGTGGGTAACGGCGTAGCGACTATTGTGGTCGCGAAATGGGTTAAAGAGCTGGACTCACAGCAGCTCGATGATGTGCTGAATAACCGTACGCCGGTAGACAAATCGCACGAATTATCCTCATAAATCCATCTGTTAGGTCCATAGTCCCTTGCTGGACTATGGGCTCCTGCGCATAATTAGGGGTCGCTGCCGCATGCGCGGCGGTGACCCTTATGATTATTTCACGTCAACATGCGACATTTTCGTCTCCGTGTGGTCTAACCGACGTACTTAACTCACCATTTTTTCGGCGGCCCTCCCGTGGGCCGCTGTTGTAACCAGGATTGTTCATCAGGGGTTCACATGCAGGGCACAAAAATTCGACTCTTAACCGGTGGTTTGCTGATGTTGGCGACGGTCGGTTATGTGCAGGCAGAAGCGCTCCAGCCGGACCCGGCCTGGCAACAGGGCACTCTGGCAAACGGGTTTCAGTGGCAGGTTTTAGCCACTCCGCAGCGTCCCAGCGATCGTATCGAAGTTCGCCTGTCCGTGAATATTGGCTCGCTGAGCGAAAGCACTCAGCAGAGCGGCTTTAGCCACTTTATCCCGCGCCTCGCGCTGACGCAAAACGGTGGCCTCCCGACCATGCAGGCCCGTTCGCTATGGCAGCAGAGTATTGACCCGAAACGTCCTCTGCCGCCCGCCATCGTCTCTTATGACTACAGTTTGTTTAACCTGAGCTTACCGAATAACCGTAACGACCTGCTGAAAGAGGCGCTGAGCTGGCTGGCGAGCGCCAGCGGTAAAATGTCGATCACTCCGGAAGCGGTCAACCATGCGCTGCAGGGCGAAGATATGGTGGTCACCTGGCCTGCGGATACTAAAGAGGGCTGGTGGCGTTATCGGCTGAAAGGCTCCACCATGCTGGGGCATGATCCGGCGGCGCCGCTGAAGCAGCCGGTGGATATTGCTCAGCTTAAAGACTATTACCACAAGTGGTACACGCCGGATGCCATGACCCTGATTGTGGTCGGCAACGTCGATAGCCGCAGCGTCGCGGAGCAAATTAACAAAACTTTCGGCGGCCTGAAGGGCAAGCGCGAAACGCCGGTGGCGGTTCCTACGCTGTCGCCGCTGCCGACGACGCCGGTCAGCATCATGACCGATGCAGTGCGCCAGGATAAGCTGTCGCTGATGTGGGATGCGCCGTGGCAGCCGATTCGTGACTCGGTCGCGCTGCAGCGCTACTGGCGAGATGACCTCGCCAGAGAAGCGCTGTTCTGGCACGTTCAGCAGAATCTGAGCAAAAGTAACATCAAGGATATCGGCCTGGGCTTTGACTGCCGCGTGCTTTACCAGCGCGCCCAGTGCGCGATCAATATCGAATCGCCGGGCGAGCGGCTGAACGCCAACTTAACGACCGTGGCGCGCGAGCTGGCGAAAGTGCGCGATAACGGTCTGCCGCAGGATGAATTTGATGCCCTGATTGCGCAGAAAAACCTTGAACTGCAGAAGCTGTTTGCCACCTATGCCCGCACGGATACCTATCTTCTGATTAGCCAGCGGATGCGTTCGTTGCAAAATCAGGTGGTGGATATCGCTCCCGAGCAGTATCAGAAGCTGCGTCAGGAGTTCCTCAATTCGCTGACGGTTGACATGCTGAATCAGTACCTGCGTCAGCAGCTTTCACAGGATATGGCGCTGGTGTTGCAGCAGCCTCAGGGCGAACCGGAGTACAACATGAAGGACCTGCAGGCGACGTGGGAAAAGCTGATGGCGCCAGCGCCAGCGGCCGCCGCGGCGTCGAACAGCGCCGGTGATGTTGCGCAAGGACGTAGCGAAGCGACGGATATCCCGCCTGCGCAGTAAAGCAAAACCGGATAGCGTGGCTATCCGGTGAGGTTTATGGCTTATCTGTTTTAACTATTGCTCGGGATTGGCCCGGTGATTTTCCCGGAGGCGGCGCTGGCGCGCCTTCTCCGGTCTACCGGCCCGCAGATGGCGGTAAACCCGTAGCCCGGCTAAGCGCAGCGCAAGCCGGGATTCTCGCCGGCGGGCGTAACTCCATCGAAATTACTGCGGCATCGCCTCGCGCGGGATAATCGCACCGCGATACTGAATCACCGTGCTGGCGGTCAGGTGGCCGCGTTTTGCCGCCGATTCGGCATCGCCGCCGGTCAGGCGCACGGCCAGATAGCCGGCGCTGAATGAATCGCCCGCTGCCGTGGTATCAACGACTTTCTCTTTTGCCAGCTTAACGGCCGGGACTTCCAGCTGCGGCTGTCCGGCAATCGCTACCAGGCAGGAGTCGGCGCCGCGCTTCACCACCACTTCTTCAACGCCAGCGGCGTGAGTGCGGGCAATCACCTCTGCCACTGGCTTCTCGCCCCACAGCGCGTCTTCGTCATCAAGGGTCAGGAACGCAATGTCGGTGCAGGCCAGCATCTGCTGGTAAACCTGCTGCGTCTCTTCTTTACTGCTCCACAGGCGCGGACGATAGTTGTTATCAAAGATAACTTTACCGCCGTTTGCCCGGCATTCCCGCAGCAGGGTCAGCAGCTTCTCGCGGCTTGTCGGGCTCAGGATTGCCAGGCTGATGCCGCTGAGGTAAAGATAATCATAGGTCGCCAGCTCTTCGCAGATGGCCGCAGACTGCTCGCTCTCCAGCCAGAACTTCGCTGCGGCTTCATTACGCCAGTAGTAAAACGTACGCTCGCCGGTATCGTCAGTTTCGATGTAGTAGAGGCCCGGTAAACGGTCGGCCATGCGCTGAATCAGGTCCGTCTGGACATTCTCACTCTGCCAGGATTCGAGCATCTGCTGGCTGAAGGTGTCCGTGCCCAGGGCGGTAACATAGTGTACGCCCAGCTCGCTGGCGTCGGTCTGGCGGGCAATGTAGACGGAAGTGTTTAAGGTGTCGCCGCCAAAGCCGCGATTTACCGCCGCGCCTTTCTCTGACAGCTCAATCATGCATTCGCCAATGACGGCAATTTTCTTAGACATAGTGATGACCTGAAATTAAATCAATATTAACCCTAGTGTGCGCTGGGCCGCTTTTATGGTCAATGATATTAAAACAACGTTCCATTATTTTTTTGACCTGACGCGGATTATGTGACGAAAAGCGCATTTGGCAGAGCACCTGACGTTTCTCAACTATATTCATGACTGACGAGACGCAAAAGGAGTGCAGAAGGGATGACCAGAACCCGTAAAACCGTGGCTATTATCCTTGGAACGATAGTCGTACTGATCGTTCTGTTTTTTATTGTGGTGGCGACCTTTGACTGGAATCGCCTGAAGCCGACGATTAATCAGAAAGTGTCGGCCGAGTTGAACCGTCCGTTTGCGATTCGCGGCGATCTGGGCGTCGTGTGGGAGCGCCAGCCCGGCGAAAGAGGCTGGCGAAGCTGGATACCCTGGCCGCACGTGCATGCCGAAGATATTATCCTCGGCAACCCGCCTGACATCCCGCAGGTCACCATGGTTCACCTGCCGCGCGTTGAGGCGACCCTCGCCCCGCTGGCGCTGCTCAGCAAAACGGTCTATCTACCGTGGATTAAGCTTGAACAGCCGGACGCGCGATTGATTCGACTGTCGGAGAAGACCAACAACTGGACTTTCGACCTGGCTTCGGCGGGAGCGTCTGAGAAAGACGCGGCGCCTTCCAGTTGGTCTTTCCGACTCGACAATATTCTTTTCGATCGCGGCAAGATTGCTATCGATGACAAGGTATCGCGCGCCGACGTGACGATCGTGGTTGATCCGCTCGGTAAGCCGCTGGCGTTTAGTGAAGTGACCGGCGAAAAAGGGAAAGGAGCGTCGCAGAAAGTGGGCGATTACGTCTTCGGCCTGCAGGCGAAAGGGAGCTACAACGGGCAGCCGCTCTCCGGTAACGGCAAAATCGGCGGCATGCTGGCGTTGCGCAGCGAAGGGACGCCGTTCCCGCTGCAGGGGGATTTTCGTTCCGGCAATACCCGGGTCGCTTTTACCGGCACGGTGAGCGATCCGCTCAATCTCGGCGGCGTCGATCTGCGCCTCAAGTTTTCCGGTGATTCGCTGGGCGATCTCTACGATCTGACCGGCGTACTGCTGCCGGATACGCCGACTTTCTCTACCGACGGCCATCTGCGCGCCACCTTTAAGGAGAAAAACGGTTCACGCTTCGCCTATCAGGATTTCAATGGCCGTATTGGCGAGAGCGATATCCACGGGTCGCTGACCTACACCACCGGTAAACCCCGGCCTAAGCTGGAGGGCGATCTGGAGTCCAGGCAGCTACGGCTGGCGGATCTGGGGCCGCTGATTGGCGTCGATTCCGGCGGTAAAGGCAGCCAGACTGAACGGCGTAAAGGTGAAGCTTCTCCGCAGCCAGCCGGAAAAGTGTTGCCGTATGACCGCTTTGAAACCGACAAGTGGCAGGTGATGGATGCCGATGTGCGCTTCAAAGGACGGCGGATTGAGCACGGCAGCACGCTACCCATCAGCGACCTTTCTACGCACATCATCCTGCAGCGAGGCGACCTGCGCCTGCAGCCGCTGCGTCTGGGGCTGGCTAACGGTACCCTCGCCGGCAGCATTCATCTTGAAGGGGATAAAAAACCGCTGCAGGGGACGGCCAACCTACAGGCGCGCCGCCTGAAGCTCAAAGCGCTGATGCCAAACGTGGAGATGATGCAGAAAACGCTCGGCGAAATGAACGGCGATGTTCAGCTTCGCGGCACCGGTAACTCCGTCGCCGCGCTGCTGGGCAACAGTAACGGTAACCTGAAGCTGCTGATGAACGACGGGCTGATTAGCCGTAACCTGATGGAGATCCTCGGCCTGAACGTCGGTAACTTTATTATCGGCCAGATCTTTGGCGATGATGAGGTGCGGGTGAACTGCGCGGCGGCGAATATCGACGTGGTCAACGGCGTCGCCCGGCCGCAGGTGTTCGCGTTTGATACCGAAAACGCGCTGATCAACGTGACCGGGACCGCCAGCTTTGCGTCGGAGCAGCTGGACCTCACTATCGATCCGGAGAGTAAGGGCTTTCGTATTATCACCCTGCGCTCCCCGCTGTATGTTCGCGGCAGCTTTAAGTCGCCGAATGCGGGCGTGAAGGCGGGGCCGCTGATTGCCCGCGGCGCGGTAGCGGCAGCGCTGGCGACGCTGGTGACGCCGGCAGCAGCGCTGCTGGCGCTGATATCACCTGCCGAAGGCGAGGCGAACCAGTGTCGGGCAATCTTGTCGCAGATGAAAAAATAGTCGGGAAGAAGACTCCCCTGGCCGGATGGCCGGGGGAGTGGACGGAGAGTTACAGCGATTGATGACGCGTTTCGTGAGTCAGCAGCAGCGCGATCATCGTCAGCGCCGCCATGGCGGCGAGGTAGAGCCCAACCGCGGGCAGACCGTAGTTGCCCTGCAGCCATGCGGCGATATACGGCGCTACGGATGCCCCGAGGATCGACGAGACGTTGTAGGAGAACGAGGCGCCGGTGTAGCGAACTTCGGTCGGGAATAGCTCCGGCAGCAGCGCGCCCATAGGGCCAAAGGTCAGCCCCATCAGGCTCAGGCCAATCAGCAGGAAGGCAAAGACCAGCAGCGGATTGCCGGAGCCGAGCAGCGGTTTAAAGGCAAACAGCGCGAAGAGGATGATGAGAGTCGTGATCACGACCATGCTCTTACGACGGCCAAAGGCATCCGCCAGCAGGCCCGCCACCGGCACCATCACGCCAAAACCAATGACCGCCATCATCAGCATCCACAGCACTTCGTTGCGCGGCAAGCCGAGACCAATCGGCGCGGCGGCGGTACTGAAGGTCATGGAGTAGACGGTCATGATGTAAAACAGCGTGTAGGTCGCCAGCATGATAAAGGTGCCGAGAACGGTGACGCGTACGTGTTTTGTCAGCAGGGTGCCCAGCGGGATTTTGACCTGTTTCTTCGCGGCGGCTACCTTTGCGAACACCGGCGACTCGTGCAGTGAAACGCGGACGTACAGGCCGATAATGACCAGCACGGCGGAGAAGATAAACGGCATACGCCAGCCCCATTCCATAAACTGCTGGTCGGTCAGCAGCCAGGAGAGCAGCAGGAAGGTGCCGTTAGCGAAGAAGAAGCCGATAGGCGCGCCCAGCTGCGGGAATGAGCCATACAGCGCGCGCTTGCGCGGCGGGGCGTTTTCCGTCGCCAGCAGCGCCGCGCCGCCCCATTCGCCGCCAAGGCCCAGCCCCTGGCCAAAGCGGGCCAGCGCCAGCAGCACCGGCGCCATAATGCCAATGGTTTCATAGCCGGGCAGCAGGCCGATAACTACGGTTGAGATCCCCATCGTCAGCAGCGAGGCCACGAGGGTCGCTTTACGGCCTACGCGGTCGCCGAAATGGCCGAATACCGCAGAACCGATAGGGCGGGCAATAAACGCGATGGCGAAGGTCGCCAGCGATTGTAGCGTCGCGGCGGCGGGATCGCCCTGCGGGAAGAAAATATGCGGAAATACAATGACCGCCGCGGTGGCATAGATATAGAAGTCGAAGAACTCGATGGCGGTGCCAATGAGCGAAGCGACGACGACCTTGTTGCGTGAGTTAACCGGAACGGTTTCCTGAGCATTGTCGAGTGTTGTGGTTGTGGCTGTGGCTTGCATAGATCTTTCTTATTTTTTGCGAACGAAAGGCCATATAGCCACAGCCTTGGGGACATTTCAATCTGTAACAAGGGGACGGGGAGGCTAAAAAACAGGCAAAAAGTGAATAATTTCTGTGCCAGAAAAATAAGTTCTATGAAATGCTTCACACAATTCAAATAATGGTTGATAAAACCAGGTTTAGGTTAAATAAAAGTTACATATTGGATTTATCTGCTGAAATGCCAGGTTGGGCTGAATTTTGCGTCTTTTATTCAGCCCAGTGATGGTTTAGTCGTGGGCTTTGCCCGGCATCCGGCGGTCGTCTTTATACTCGGCGGTCGCAATCCACGCGGCGCAGAAAAGCGTCAGGCGGGCGAAGAAATAGAAGAAGGCCATGATTCCCAGCACCGAGCCGAATGCCGCCCCGGACGGCGACTTGACCAGCGACGGTAGCGTCCAGGTCATGACGATCTTGATTATCTCAAAGCCGACCGCCGCAATCAGGGTACCGCGAATCAGCGCCCTACGGCGCGGGCGGTGGCGCGGGAGTCGCCAGAAAATCCAGAAAAAGAGCAGATAGTTGGCGAAGATGGAAATGGCCAGGCCAATAAGCCGCCACGCCGGTTTCAGCCACTCGATGTAGTCCAGATAGAGCGCCGAGATAATCATCTGCTGAGCCGACCCGGCGATGGAGGTGATCGACAAGGTGATCACCAGCGCCACCAGCAGGCCGATTAGCGAGATAAAGTCGCGAAAGTACTTCACCCAAATTTTTTCCTGATCCTGCGGCGTACGCTCCCAGACGTCGCGGGACTGGGCGCGAATCGCCTCACGCAGGTTGCCCATCCAGTTAATGCCGGAATAGAGCGCCACCAGCAGACCGACGATGCCGACGGTGGTGCGCTGCTGTACGGCGGTATTGATGGTATTTTTCAGCGTTGCCGCGAGCGTCGGGTCGCTGACGTTAAGCAGGATTTTATCGAAGATGTCCTGTAGCAGCGTAGGATGCGAGGCCAGAACAAAACCGGCTGCTGCAAAAGAGACCATCAGAATCGGGATCATCGATAAAAATGAGAAGTAGGTGATCGCCGCACCAAACTGATTGCCCAGCCTGTCGTTGAAACGCTCTGCGGCGCGGATGAGGTGCGCAATAATGGGGTTACGCTGGACTTTTTCCGCCGTTCCGGTAACGCTTTTTAGCGCCTGGTTGGCTTTTTTCGCCACGGTGGAGTCATTTATCGCAGCCAGGGCGCTTTTATTTTCATCCGGCTGCTGGCCCGGATCCTGGGCTGGTCGTTGGGCGTCGTTTTCCGGCGTCATAAATTATTTCTTCCTTTTTTACAGCGATATTCATCAAAATTATATACGTAAAATCACGGATAAGGCGTGCCGGGGGCATCGGAGGCATGAATACGTTCCTGTTTGCCGCCTGTTCTGCGCTAATCGCTCGCCGGCGTTTTGTTTGCGCAGGGCCGCGGAAAATTCATAATTCACTGATAGTTATCTATATTTATCCTGGATAAGGCGTTAGCTGCTACCCGACATAAAATACCGCTACTCCCACAAATACGGATTTTTCATCATGCGGACTCATCAACATAGTTTTTCATGAGCCCGCCCAGCCACTCCATAAACAGATGTACCCGACGTGAAAGGTTGCGCCGGTGCGGATAAATGAGCGAAACCGGCAGCGGCTCGGCGCGGTAGTGGGGCAGAATTTCTATCAGCTCCCCGGTGCGCAGCATTTCACGAACGCCCACCCGGGGTACCTGAATAATCCCCAGCCCCGCCAGGCACGAGGCTTGATAAGTTTCGGTGCTGTTAACCGTCAGAACGCCACCGGTTTTGACCCAGCGGACGGCACCATCGCTAACCACTTCGAAGCCCAGCGGGCGCACGCCCAGATTGCTGGCGTAGTGGATCAGCGCATGATCGGCGAGATCGTCCAGCGACTGCGGGTAGCCAAAGCGGGTGAGATATTGAGGACTGGCGCAGTTGATTTGCGTGAGCTTGCCCAGCGGTCGCGCAATCAGCCCGGAATCTTTCAGCGTACCGACGCGTATCACACAATCAAAACCCTCGCGGATTACGTCAACCAACCTGTCGCTGCTGCTGAGCTCCAGTTCGATGCCGGGATACTGCTGCAGAAATGCCGGCAGTTGCGGAATAACCAGTTTTTTCGCCACGGCGACCGGCATATCGACCCGAAGGCGTCCGCTAATGCTGGAGGGATCGAGCTGAAACATCCCGTCCAGCTCATCGAGATTGCTGAGCAGGTCTCTGGCGCGTTCGTAGTAGACCATACCATCCTGAGTCAGCTGCACCCGGCGGGTGGTGCGATGCAGCAGACGAACGCCAAGATGGTTTTCCAGTGCCTGAATCTGGCGCGAAACGCTCCCTTTAGGCAGGCCAAGCGTATCCGCAGCGCGGGAAAAACTCTCCAGCTCCGCGACTCTGATGAACAGCTGCATTGCGTGAATTTTATCCATTCCGCAGACCTTTTGTTGCTCTTAATGAAACAGTAAAGCGTAATTTTCAGTATTTATTGTTTTTATAGCAGCTAATAAGCTCTTTAACGAGGCAAACGCAACCGAAAAGGGGTTTTCTGATGACACAACGTATCGCTTTGGTGACCGGCGGCAGCCGCGGACTGGGGAAAAACGCCGCCCTGAAGCTGGCGGAGAAGGGAACCGATATTATTCTGACCTGGCATAGCAACCCGCAGGCGGCGCTTGACGTGGTAGCTAAAATTGAGAAAAAAGGCGTAAAAGCCGCAGCATTACCGTTAAACGTCGGCGATATCACCAGTTTTGATGGTTTTGCACACAAGGTTGGGGAAGTACTTCAACAACGCTGGCAGCGGGAGACATTCGACTATTTATTAAACAATGCCGGTATTGGCCTGAACGTCGCTTTTGCCGAAACCAGCGAAGCGCAGTTTGATGAATTAATGAACATCCAGTTTAAGGGACCGTTCTTCCTTACTCAGCGTCTGTTACCGCTATTGCAGGACGGGGGACGCATCCTCAACGTTTCCAGCGGACTGGCGCGTTTTGCTCTGCCGGGTTATGCGGCCTATGCCGCGATGAAAGGCGCGATGGAGGTACTGACGCGCTATCAGGCGAAGGAGCTTGGGGAACGCGGAATTTCGGTCAATATCATTGCTCCTGGCGCCATTGAAACCGATTTTGGCGGCGGCGTGGTACGCGATAACCCGCAGGTGAATCAGCATATCGCCGGGCAAACGGCGCTGGGAAGAGTGGGGCAGCCGGATGATATAGGCGATGCTATCGCCGCGCTACTCAGCGACGATCTGCGCTGGATGAACGCCCAGCGCGTTGAGGTCTCTGGCGGAATGTTTTTGTAATCCCGAGCCCCTTCATGGATCATGAAGGGGTATACGCATTTCATGCGCTTTCTTACTCCGTAACATACTTTCCCCGCTTTGCCATCGCCTGCGTTTGCGGGTTCGTTTAAAATAGAAAAATAATATTATATTTATTTTTTACCTGCCTGGTTCATTAAGGATTTCCTTAATTTAAATGTAATAAATATTGTGAATAAGTAATGGCGTGAATAAGGCCTGTAACTATTCATTGTTATGATGTTTAGATAATCCTCCCTATCGGTAAAATGCCCCAGGCCAAACAGCGAGTTCTTATTTTATCTTGCTGATATTACCCTTCCCCCTCTTTTAATCGGGCATTTCTTTGTTGGAGATAAATCCATGCAGGTAATCATGTTTGACAGGCAGTCGATATTTATTCACGGAATGAAAATTGGCCTCCAGCAACACATTCCTGAACTTGATATTTTTGGCACCTGTCAGGCGGATCAGCTCTGGCAGAAGCTAACGGCGAATCCTGAAGCACTGCTCATTCTGGATGGCGATATGCACAGCGAGTTTTGCTGCTGGCTACTGCAGGAAAAGCAGCTCCGTTTCCCGGCGACTCAGGTGCTGCTGATCGTGTCCGACGATAATAAAAGCTGGCTACAGCGCGCGCTTTCCTGGAATGTGCGCGGGATTATTCAACGCAGGGAAAGCCTGCAAACATTCGCCCAGGCGATCAATAGCATTATGCATGGCCTGCTCTGTTTGCCGGGCGATTGGCTCATGACGGCGGAAGCGCGGGATAATAAATTGGTTCATTTAAGCCAGCGTCAGCGCGAGATTTTACAGCTGCTGGCGGCGGGAGATTCCAATAAAGAGATTAGCCGCGCGTTAAATATTAGCGCGGGCACGGTCAAGGCGCATCTGGAGTCGCTGTATCGCCGACTGGATGTGAAGAATCGAACCCAGGCGGCGATGGTGTTTAATGGCGTCAGCGAAACTTAATCGGTTGTCGCCTTGAATCTTGCGCACTCTTCACGCCGCTGTTCGTAGCCGCTGCGAATATTTTCCCAGGCGGTCAGCGCCTCAGCGAACCGCTGATGGTTAAGGTGAGTTAAAACAATATCAAGCTCCGGAGACGCCGGGCCGCAGCTGAAGGCTAAAGAGACCAGCGCATCATACTGCGATGGGTTAAGCCTCACCCGCAGGTTGCGCTTAAGCTGGCGCTGGCATTGCACCAGGTCGACGGTAAGCAAGGTCTCCGCGATCTCGCGCGTGAAGTGGTTGAACGTTTCATAATCGTTGAGAACGTGGCCATAGCCAATCACGCGCAGGCCGCTCTCGTCCCGATAGGGGGCGAGTGCTAATCCCTGAGTTCGTTTAATAAAGTCCAGGCCCTGCGGGCTTAGCGACGGTGTTATGGGGGACATGTTCTCTTCCTCTTTGGCTGGCCCGCAGTGTAGAGGAAAAGTTAACCGCGCCCTATTCGCCAGATGGCCCAGGCTGGTTATGCTCGCGGCGCAGCAGGCCGAAAAGCCAATCGTTGTGCCAGCGACCGTTGAGCCAGTAGCATTCACGCAGCTCGCCTTCCTGATGAAAACCAACCTTTAGCAGCAGATTTTTTGACGCCAGATTGCCCGCGGTGACGGTCGCCGTCAGCCGCCGGATACCGCCCGTAGTCAAAGCGTACTCGCACAGCGCGCGCAGCGATTCACTGCCGTACCCTTTCCCCTGCGCGTGGGGAGCGAACAGAAAACCCACTTCAGCACTATCGCCAGCGAGATGCTGGTAGCCGGTGAGGCCAAGGGGAGCATGGGTGAAGCGATCGCGCACGACCAGACACAGCCAGTGGGCCGCGCCCGGGGACCATAAGGTAAGCCGCGAATCAAAAGCCTCACGAATGTCGGCGACCGGGCGAGGATCTGCGACGTAAAGCATCACCTGGGGATCCTGCTGGAGGGCGAGGAAAAAAGGCCAGTCATCAAGCTGCAGCGGGGAACAGCGCAGACGTGGGGTCATCAGTTCTGGCATAGCAGGGTTCCGGCAAAAGTCGATGCCATGAACATAGCAGGACATCGACTGCCGGAACAGTCTGCTGTTACAACGGTTCGCCGTACAGACCAATAAGCCGGCGCACCACGCCATTGGTCCAGCCGAAGCCGTCCTGGAGCGGGTACTCACCCCCTCCGCCTTCGTGAGGAGTGGCGCTGGCGATGTGGTACTTTTCAATCAGCTTAAAGTGCTGTTTATAGAAATGGTTCACCGTTTGCAGCCAGCTGTGGGCTATCTCATCGCCGAGCGGATCCTGACCGTACATTTTAAAACCCTGTACCGCCATCCACTGCAGCGGCGCCCAGCCGTTGGGCTTATCCCACTGTTCACCGCTTTGATATTCGGTTGCCATAATACCGCCGGGGGTAAGCAGGCGGGCGCGTACCGCATCGGCAAGCCTGTCGGCCTGATCGTGGGTCGCCATACCGACATAGAGCGCGACGATGCTGGCGGCGGAAAACAGCGCCAGCTGCTCGCGGCGCCAGTCATAATCGCGGAAACAACCGCTTTCGTCATCCCACAGATAGCGGGTCACCGCCGCCCGACGGTCGCTGGCCTTCTGGCGGAAAGCGGCCTCGGTTTCCCGGTCGCCCTTCAGGCCGGAGAGGTTGGCGATGGTATTCTCCAGCTTGAACAGCAAGGCGTTCAGATCAATGGGGATAAACTGGGTAGTGCGGATGCTTGCCAGTCGGGTGATATCGCGCAGCCAGCGGCTGGAGTAATCCCAGCCGGACTCCGCCCCCGCGCGCAGGTCGCGATAAACTTCATTCGGCGGGCGCCCGGAGCGCTTCGCCGTTTCAACATCTTCCCGCCACGACTCATCGCGCGGCGTGTCGCGATCGTCCCAGTAGCGGTTCAGCAAAGAGCCGTCCGGCATACGCACCACGTGACGATACGCCTGATTGGGGATCAGCGATTCCGCGCCGTCCATCCAGAAGCTGTACTCCATTTGCAGGTGGTCAAGGTACCGTTTAGCGCCGCGGACGCCATCTTCTTCAAACAGTTCGACCATCAGGGCAAAGACCGGCGGCTGCGAGCGGCTGAGATAGTAGGTACGGTTGCCGTTAGGAATATGGCCGTAGATTTCGATCATCCACGCGAAATTATCGGCCATGCATTTCAGCAGGTCTTCGCGGCCGCTTTCCGCCAGCCCCAGCATAGTGAAGTAGGAATCCCAGTAGTAGGTTTCGCTAAAGCGTCCGCCGGGAACAATATATGACTGCGGCAGCGCCAGCAGCGACGACCACGGAATATGATCCTGCGGCTCGCGGGTGAGGATTGGCCACAGATTATCAATATGCTCCTTGAGGGATCGCGTGGGATCGGAGACGTAGTCCTCGGCGCGGCTTTCCGGCAGCCAGAAATGATCTTCCACAAACTGGCGTAAATCGAATCCGGGGGTGCGCCTGATGCGACGATAGTGAATCAAGATATCCAGCGGATCCTGCTTCGGCGCGCAGTCCGGGAAGGTTTTACTATCGGCGAAAATTCGCGATTTCTGGACGTGGGCGAACAGCTCCAGATAACGATCGGCAGGGGTGAGGGCATCCGAGGCGGGCAGCCCTTCAATGATCTCCGGTTCAGGTTCGGCGTCGAACATTTCATCCAGCTTTAACTCATACGGATCGGCTTCGTAGCACGGATCGGTGTCGATCCTGAGCTCATCGTCATCAACGTTGCGTAATTTCTGGCTGAACATAGGGGTACGGACCTCCGGATTGCGTCAGTAGAGGATGCCGGGCACGCCCGACCTGTCTAATAAGCTTAGACATTCGCAGCGGGAAACGAAAAGAGAAGTGTGCGGTAGATCACGCTTTCCTCTGAACAATCGATTCGGAGTTTTTGCTTTAACTTTTTGATCTACCGGATTAAAACCGTTTTAACCGCTGCGTATTGCGTCGAAAAATTCGGAGATTTCGTTTTGCAACAAAATCTAAATTCCCGGGCGCTGCCGCTATTCAGCCATTACTCCCACGCGGCTTCCAGCAGCTCCAGCAGCTGCTCGCTGGTCAACGTGACCGGGTTAGCCTTCATGGATGAGGAGCTGCTGGCGGCGAGGGCCGCAGGCTCCAGCGCTTCGCGGGGGACGCCGAGATCGCGCAGATTACCCAGACCGGCGCGCTGGCTCCACTCGCGCAGGCTCTCCCATGCGCTGTCATGATCGGAATCCAGTCCAGCGGCCAGCCACTGGCGTACATCCGCAAAACGCTGGCGGAGGCATTCGTCGCTAATTTGTGCTTCGTTGAGCGCCAGGCCGAAGGGGAGCAGACTACCGCAAAGTGCGCCGTGGGCAGCGTTGCTCAGGCCTCCCAGCGGGCCTGCCAGGCCGTGAACCACGCCGAGTCCGGCATTGGCTAACGCCAGTCCGCCGCACAGGCTGACCCACGCCATCTCATCGCGGCTATCCGGACACTCATGTTCCATCAGCGTTCTGAGCGCTTTCATGCCGCGCGGGATCGCCTCCCGACAGAGTGCGTCGGTAAAAGGATTCGCGCGGGTGCACAGCCAGGGCTCAATCACCTGGGTGATAGCGTCGAGACCGGAGGCTAAGGTCACCGCGCGCGGCGCGCTGTCGGTGAGGGACGGGTCGATAATCGCCAGATCCGGCAGCATGCGGTCGTCACGCAGGCTGACCTTGCGCTGCTGCTCGGGGACGTTAATCACCGCGTTCTTTGTGACTTCCGCGCCGGTACCGGCCGTCGTGGGAATGGCGACGAACGGCAGCGGATTGGCCTCTAATATGCGGCCGCTACCCACCACTTCCAGGTATTCGATCGCGGGCCCCTGCGCGGGAACCAGCGCCGCAATGGCTTTGCCCGCATCAATGACCGCGCCGCCGCCGAGGCTGACGATGGCGCCGACGCCTTTTTCCCGTGCCAGACTCACGCCCCGTTCAATATCCTGCAGGCAGGGTTCATGGGCGATAGAGAGTGTGGTGACGTGCAGCCGAAGCGCGTGGAGTTCGCTTAGCAAGCATTCCGCGCGCTGCGGGGTGGCGCCGTGAATCAGCAGAATCTTTGTCGAGCGCCCGGCGAGCCAGGGGGCCGCGCTTAGAGCAAGGCCGCGCCCAAAGCGGATATTGCCCGGTGTTAAAACGTTAAAAGAGGTCAACATGTCGGGTAACCTGTCCTGGAGAAAAATCGTGCAATCCACTATACACATTATCCGGCTGTACATGAGCCGCCGATGCAGTATTGTGAAACAACCATCTCTTTTGATTGAGGAATTGCTGACAATGATAAAAATACTGGGCAAACGCTCATCAATTAACGTGCGTAAGGTACTGTGGACCTGTGAAGAAGCGGGAATAGCATATCAGCAGGAGGATTACGGTAGCGGGTTCCAGTCCATCGAGACCCCGGCGTTTCGCGCCCTTAATCCGAATAGCCTGGTCCCGGTGCTGCTGGATGGCGATTTTGTGCTGTGGGAGTCGAACAGCATCTGCCGCTATCTGGCGCGCAAAGCCGGGCGGGAAGACCTGCTCCCCACGGTGCCGCAGGCTGCCGCCGAGGTTGAGCGCTGGATGGACTGGCAGGCAACGGAATTCAATACTGCCTGGCGCTACGCCTTTATGGGACTGGTGCGCAAGGACCCGCGTTTTCAGGAACCGACGGCTATCAAAGAGAGCATTGTCGCCTGGACCCGCTGCGTGCAGATCCTCAATGCGCAGCTTCAGCAAACCGGGGCATGGGTTGCCGGCAGCCAGTTTACGCTCGCGGATATCGTCCTGGGACTGTCGGTGCATCGCTGGAAAATGACGCCGTTCGCGCATCCGGAAATGGCCGAAGTGGAGCGCTGGTATATGGCGCTGAATCAGCGCCCGGCGTTTAAGCGTCATGGCAATAACGGCGTGGCGTAAAGATAAAAAAAGAAGCTCCGGAGAGCTTCTTTTTCATGTACGGTGCGCGTGTTACCGCATCGTCACAAACTCTTCCGCTGCGGTTGGGTGGATCGCCACGGTATTGTCGAAGTCTTTCTTGGTTGCGCCCATCTTCAGCGCCACCGCGAAGCCCTGCAGCATTTCATCCATACCGAAGCCGATACCGTGAATGCCGACAATTTTCTCTTCCGGGCCGACGCAGACCAGCTTCATGCGGCACGGCTGGCGGTGTGAAGTGACGGCGGTATACATGGCGGTGAAAGAGGATTTATACACTTTTACCGCCTCATCGCCGTACTGCTCGCGCGCCTGCGGCTCGGTTAAACCGACGGTACCGATTGGCGGATGGCTGAATACCACGGTCGGGATGTTGCTGTAGTCCAGATGTTCGTCCGGCTTGTTGTTAAACAGACGCTCGGAGAGACGGCGGCCGGCGGCAACGGCGACCGGAGTCAGCTCGACGGCACCGGTATTATCGCCGACGGCGTAAATACCCGGAACGTTGGTATTCTGGAATTTATCGACGACGATATAGCCTTTATCGTTAGTTTCCACTCCGGTAGCGGCGAGATTGAAGTTATCGGTTGCCGGTTCGCGACCGATCGCCCAAATCAGGCAGTCCACGGTCTGGCTGCGGCCATCTTCCAGCTCCAGGGTCAGGCTGCCGTCGGCGTTCTTCACTACCGCTTTCGGAATGGCATGGGTATGCAGCTGCGGGCCTTCGGCGTTCATCACCTCAACCAGCGTTTCAACGATCAGCGGATCGAAGCTACGCAGCGGCGCGTGTTTACGCACGAATAGATGGGTCTCCGCGCCCAGTCCGTTAATCACGCCCGCCAGCTCAACGGCGATATAGCCCGCGCCGACAACCGCAACGCGCTTCGGCAGCGCCGGCAGTTCGAAGAAACCATCGGAATCAATACCGTACTCGACGCCGGGAATGCTCGGATGGCTCGGACGGCCGCCGGTGGCGATCAGAATATGGTCGGCGGTTATCGTCTCGCCGTTAACTTCGACGGTTTTCGCATCGACAAAACGGGCGAAGCCTTTAATGACATCGACCTTGTTTTTGCCCAGCACGTTATCGTAAGAGGTGTGGATACGATCGATATAGGCGCTACGGCTGGCGACCAGCTTATCCCAGTCGAAGTGATTAATTGTGGTATCAAAACCGTAATCCGGGCCATACAGATGGATGGCTTCACGGATCTGCGCCGCATGCCACATCACTTTCTTCGGTACGCAGCCGACGTTCACGCAGGTGCCGCCCAGGTCTTTGGCTTCAATCAGCGCACACTTTTGGCCGTACATAGCGGCACGGTTAATGGAGGCGATACCGCCGCTGCCGCCGCCAATGGCGATATAGTCATAATGCTTGCTCATGAGTCTTATCCTTAATGTCTGATTGGCGCGATTGTATACCTGAAATCACCAGGTTCCACCGATTGCTGTGATTGTTACTCAGGCACGATCCAGCTGACGGTGGCATGGCCGATACCGGTCGGCACCAGCTTTTTATGTAGCCAGGGCAGAACGTTGTTCATCTGCTGCTCCAGCTTCCACGGCGGGTTGATGACGATCATCCCGGAGGCGGTCATCCCGCGCTGGTCGCTATCCGGACGCACCGCCAGCTCGATTTGCAGAATTTTGCGAATGCCGGTGGCCTCTAACTCTTTGATCATGCGCTTAATCTGCGCACGCAATACGACCGGATACCACAGCGCGTAGGTGCCGGTAGCAAAGCGTTTGTAGCCTTCATGAATTCCGGTGACCACCGCCTGGTAGTCACTTTTGATTTCATAAGGCGGGTCGATTAGCACCAGGCCACGACGAGATACCGGCGGCAGCTTAGACTTCAGCTGCTGATAGCCATCGCTTTTTTCAACCCGGGCGCGGTCGTCTTTCTGGAACTCCGCGCGCAGCAGCGGAAAATCGCTGGGATGCAGTTCTGTCATCTGCAGGCTATCCTGCTCGCGCAGCAGTTGGCGGGCAATCAGCGGAGAGCCGGGGTAGTAGCGCAGCTGGCCGCTACGGTTGAAGTGCTGGACCACGGAGATATACGGCTCCAGCTCGGCGGGCAGGTCATCCTGCTGCCAGATGCGGGCGATACCTTCGAGATACTCACCGGTGCGCTCGGCATGTTCGCTGCTCAGCTGATAGCGGCCAGCGCCGGCGTGGGTGTCCAGATAGAGAAACGGTTTTTCTTTCTCTTTGAGCGATTCAATGATCAGGCTCTGAACGGTGTGTTTTAGAACGTCGGCGTGGTTGCCTGCGTGAAAGCTGTGGCGATAACTGAGCATGGATGCGGTGATTCCGGGAATTAAACAAGATAACCGATAGTTTACCGCAGATCCGCCTGGATTACCGCTGCGGTACCGTGCTGTTTTAATTCCTGCTGGTATTATCTGAGAAGCGACTCCCCGGAGGCGGTGCTGGCGCACCTGTCCGGGCTACCGGCCCGCAGCCAGCTGATGATTGCGGAATTAGCTCTCTTTTGTGGGTTTTACCGCCGGCAGGGCGCGATGCATCGGCACCGGCAGCCAGGCGCGAATTAATAATCCGCCGCGTTCGCTGGAGCCAAGTTCCAGCTTGCCGTTATGGTTATCGATGATGCGCTGAACGATAGCCAGCCCAAGGCCGGTTCCGCTAATCGTTCGGGCGCTGTCACCGCGAACGAAAGGCTGGAACAGATGTTCGCGCTGCTCCGGCTTGATTCCCGGTCCATCGTCTTCGACCTGGAACCAGGCCCGGTTACCTTCGCTGCCGCTGCTGACCTTGATCCAGCCGTTGCCGTAGCGGGCGGCGTTGACCACCATATTCGCCAGCGCGCGCTTGATGGAGAGCGGATGCACGCGCAGCGGGATCTCTCCCGGCTGCAGATCGGTAGCGATTTCCCGCTCATAGCCGCTCTCCGCCGCAATCACTTCGCCCAGCACCGCATTCAGGTCCACCAGCTCCACCGGCATCTCCTGACCGGTGCGCAGATAGTCGATAAACTGCTCGATAATGGCGTTGCACTCTTCGATATCTTTATTAATCGACTCGGCGAGGTAGCCGTCCTCTTCGCCCATCATTTCCGTCGCCAGACGGATACGCGTGAGCGGAGTCCGTAAATCGTGGCTCACCCCGGCCATCAGCAGCGTACGGTCGTCCGCCAGTTGCTTAACGCCTGCGGCCATATGGTTAAAGGCACGTGTCACCGAACGCACCTCTGATGCGCCGTATTCGCGCAGCGGCGGAGGGATAATCCCTCGCCCGACCTGCAGCGCGGCGTGCTCCAGATCGACCAGCGGTCGGTTCTGTATACGAATAAAGAGCCAGGCGCCGCCAATCGCCAGCAGCATGATCGCCAGGGTGTAGCGGAACAGCGGCGAGAAGTCGCCCTG
>OGST01000265.1_pt1 | contig 41505 bp, 33 predicted proteins | sample 1574021 | NCBI WGS metagenome assembly OGST01 (sample SAMN03295847, study PRJEB24534) | human gut metagenome | isolation source: fecal sample 7 from infant 6 | host: Homo sapiens | place: USA: Pittsburgh, PA | collected 2014-07 | reverse complement strand
ACCGGGGGTTGGTGACGAGGAGTTTATTGCCGCCGTACTGGCGGAGCGTACTCGCCGTGAGGCCGCCCGCCTGGAGCGTAATCGCAGGCTGGCAAGCTCTTTTTTGCGCGTCTAGTTGTTGGTGCCGTTCATCAGGCCGGCTATCCACGCCCGCGCATTTACAAAGTCTTCGTCTTTGGTTCCGGTTTTAATGGTTGGGCGCTGTCCATCAACGCGCGGGTAGGATCCGATGAAGCGTACTTGCGGGCAGGTGCGGTGCAGGCCGATGAGGGCGGCGGCTACGCGTTCTTCACTGATGTGGCCTTCGATGTCGATGGAGAATTCGTAGGAGCCGAGGGGCCCTCCGGCTGGTCGTGATTCGATACGCGAGAGGTTGACGCCACGCGCTGCGAACTGTTCGAGCATTGAGAGCAGGGCTCCGGCTTCGTTGTCGGGTAGGCGCACTTGCACGGTGGTTTTGTCGGCGCCGGTGGCGGGAGGAACGTTGCCGAGGGGCGCAACCAGGACGAAGCGCGTTACTGCGCCCCGATTGTCTGCGACGTTGGAGTGAAGGGCGCGCAGGCCGTATCGTTCAACGGAGGTTTTGGCGCATAGTGCGGCGTCAAAGCCCGGGTTTTCTTCTTCGGCGATGAGGCGCGCGGCTGCTGCCGTGGAGGTGGCGGGCACGTGCACGGCATCGGGGTAGTTGGCGGCTACCCATTTGCGGCATTGCGCCCACGCGTGGGGGTGTGTGCCGATGCGTTGGATGTTGGGGGTGCTTCCATCAGCGGCAGGTTTGATGGCGAGTTCGAAGGATACTTCGACTACCATTTCGGCTTCGATTACGAGGGGAGATCCGTGTGAGAGCGAGTCGATGGTTGCGTTGACTCCACCTTCGATGGAGTTCTCGATGGGCACGACGGCACGGTCCGCTTGCCCGTTTCGCACGAGGTCGAGTGCTTGGGGCACGGAAGTGCACGGCACCGCTTCAGCGTTCTCGGGCGCGATTTGCCAAAGGGCTTGTTCGGTGAATGTGCCGAATGGGCCAAGGAAAGCAATTTTGAGTGGCTTCGTTTGCGCGCTTGTCGTGTTGGTGTGGGTGTGCACGGCGCCTCCTTTTCTCGGCTTTCACCTTATACAGTTAGTTTTGTTCTTGTTTATTTTCAGGTGGTTTTGGTGCGTTTTTTGAGGTTTGTTACGGCTTTCACTCTCGCGTTTTTGATGGCGTCGCCATTTGCGGTGGCGCAGGAGCCGGTTCGCACGTTGTTTGTGGGCGCTGCGGGTGTTGAGGCCGGTAATGTGTCGCCGGGCGTGTTGAACGCGCTGGAGGGGCATGGCGCCGCACTGATGAATCTGCATACGCGCACGTCGAGTACGGATACGTGTCCGGTTGATGGTTGGATGTCGGTTCGCACGCCTGGAAATGCGGTTGATTATGAGGGAAGACAGGCTCGCGGTGGTGTTTGCCGGCCGTTCTTAGATGTGATTGTTGAGGACGAGGCGGGCACACCCGGCAGGGCGAAGGTGCGGGATTTTGAGCAGATAACTCGGGGCGTGAAGTGGCCGGCCGAGCCGGCTGCCGGCGTTGGGGTTGGTCCGGGAGCCGCTCTGGTTCTTGCGAGCCAGAGCGGCGAGGTTGCTAGTTGGTTGCCCGCGCCGGGCAGGGCGGATGAGTTGGGCGCGGTTGTGTTGCAGGCTCTTCGCGAATCGCACGGGAATGTGTTTGTTGATGCGGGGTGGGCTAAAGCGGGTATGAACGCTGCTGATCCTTCCGGCGGCCCCTCTGACGTTGCTAACGCTAGCGGAGCTTCTGCGACGGCTGGCCCTACGGGTTTGTCGGTAGACGAGGTGAATGCACGGATCGAGGCGGTTTTGGCGGCGTACGCGCAGTTTGAGCGGCAGAATCCTGGCACGGTGCGCGTGGTGCTCGCTTCTGTTGGTCGCAGTGAGCCCGGCCCGGCGCTGCAGTTTGGCGCTGTGGTTGACCCGACCGCTACCGCCACGGGATCAAACGCAACCACCGCCGGCACCGAAACCTCAACAACCAGCCTCGCGCCTGCCCCGGAAACAGCTACCCCCGGTCTCTTCTACTCATCGGCCACTCGTTCGGCGGGTTTGGCAACGTTGGGCGATGTGCGTGATTTGGTTGCGGGCGGGCCGGTACAGGTGGAGCCAAAGTCGGTGAGGGCCGCACACGCCCAGTTAATGGATGAGGCCACCCACGCTTTGGCGGCGCGAGGTTCACTGACACCATTTTTTGCCGGGTGGGGTGCGTTCCTTTTGGTTGGAGTGTTAGCTGGTTTGACGCATTTTGTGCGCAAGCCGGCAAAAGATCAGGCGCCAGCGTGGATTTGGAGAAATATCGCGGTGTGGAATGCGCTGGCTTTCGCGGTGGTTCCGGCGGCGATGATCGCAAATCTGGTTCCGTGGTGGCGGCTTTCTACTAATCCGCTTCTGCCGATTTTGCTGGTTTTCGCCATTGCTGCAGCGCTTTTGGCACTGGCGCGCTCGTCGAACCAGCCGGTGGCGGTCCTCGCGGCGCTGACTGTGCTGTTGGTGGCGGTGGATATCGCGTCGGGGGCGCATTTGCAGCGCGATGGTTTCTTCGGTTCGATGACGCTCGCTTCCAGGCGGTTTTACGGCATTTCTAACCGGTCGTACGTGATCTTGTTGGCTGCGGCGCTGATAGCAACGCTGCCCTGGATTGCGGATCGTTTCCCGCAAAAGAGGCAGGAGGCGGCGCGCGGCGTCGCCGCTATGGGCGTGGGCGTGCTGGCGATTGATGCGTTACCGTTTTGGGGTGCTGATTTTGGAGGACCTGCGGGGATTATCGCCGGGTTTGGGATTGCGTATTTGATGGTGCGCGGTATTCGCCCGAGGTGGAAGCACGCCGCGTGGTGGGTTTTGCTCACAACCGTGGCAATGATTTTTGCAGGAGCTTTGGATGCAAGGTCGGCTTCGCCCTCGCACATCGGCCTGTTCTGGAAGAATTTTGGTTCGCCAGAAACGCTCACTTTGGTAGCGGACAAGGCCCGCGATATGGCAACTACGTTCGCCGGAAATCCGCTGATTTTGGCGGCAGTCGCAGCAGCGGCGATCCTCGTGGTGGTTGGGGCGCGTTTTGCCCGAAAGCTGTTCGAACCGCGCGAGGGCACCAAAAAGCTACCCGCTGATACTCACCAAGAGCCGCCCCAAACCGGCGAAATGGACCCGGCCCCCTCACCGAATCCGCACTGGGAAACCCTGCGTGAAGCCACTCCCCCGGGTTTAGCCGCAGTTGCGGCGGGAATAGCGGTGGGTGCGCTGGTGGCCGTACCGATTAACGATTCAGGTTTGCTGATTGTGGTGGACACCGTTGCGATTGCAGCGCCCGCGCTGGTGTCTATTCTTGCTCGTCGTCTACAAATTTCTCGTACGCGTTGTACGGAGAGCCCGCGGTTTGACGTATAGCCGCCTGCACTCGCTCGCGAACGGGAATTCGGTGGCGGTGTACGCGGCGCAGCGCCGTGGCTTTCCAGACATCTTTGAATTGGTCGGCGCGATGCATGTACCCCATGAGGTCGTTGGCGGTGGCGCGGTGCGTGAAGTCGCAGGGGATTTCTTGCACGGTGTAGCCCTTGACCAGAAGGTCGATGGTCATGGCTACTTCAACGCCCCATCCGGGGGCAAAAGGCATGATGTCGTTAACCGCTTTGCGAGTGATGCAACGCTGCCCGGACAGTGGCGCGTTGGCGTGCCAGCCGGTGGCGCGGCGAATTGATTTGCGGGCGCGCCCAACCACAAATCCGTGTCCGCCCGCTCCTTTTTGTTTGGGAAGTGTGGCGATGGCGCAGTCGCAGATCCCGCGTTGTACGGCGTCGATGAGGGAGGTTGCTTCCAGCGCACTTTCCCCCAGGTCGGCGTCGAGGAATAGCAGGTGCCGAGGTAGGCCTTTGGCGAGGTCTCGCATGGCGGCAACTTTGACTCCGGTTTCAAGGGCGGAGGCTTTGCCGCGGGTAACGGAGTGTCGCACGACGACGGCTCCGGCTTGACGCGCGTGGTCGCCGGTGTTGTCTTCAGATCCGTCATCTACAACGATGAGGAGGTCAACGCCCGGTAGCGCCCGGCATGCACGCACGGTGTGGGAGATGCGGCGCGCTTCGTTGCGGGCGGGAATAATGACCGCAACTTTATGTTTTTCGGGCTGTTGTTTGAGTGATTCGCTGACGCGACTGGTTGAGGGGGCGGGACCGGAGTTACTCATGCGTCTAGTTTAGTCCGTTCCCGCCCCGTGTTTTAACCTGTTTTATAGGGATACTTGACGGGATACGAGGCCTGCGCGGGCGCGTTTTTCGTCGTCCGTTAGCGGCTGGGTTTCCGCGAGCGCGGCTTCGAGTTTGCGTTCGAGTTCCGTTACGGGTTCGGTGAGGGTGCCTGGATCTACCTCGTTTTCGAATTCGAATACGGGGATCGACAGGCCGAGGGCGCGGAATGCGCCGATGAAGTGCGCGCCGGCGAGAGTGAGTTCACCTGCGGCTTGGAGTCGGGCAAGGGCAGTGAAGAGTTTATCTTCGTCTTCGAGGCGGATCCAGCGCACAAAGTGTTTGCCCATGTCGTGCCAGTAGGTGTTGGCCACGCCGGGAATGGCACGCGTGGGGATGAGTTCGGCGGAGGTTTGCGCGATGGCGGCTTCAACTTCTTCGTCGCGCTGGCCGTCGGCGATCCAGTATCCGAGGTCGTTTTGTAGCTCCATCAGTTGGGTGCTTTCGATCATGTCGGGGATGCGCGGTCCGGCGTCGCGCACGTCTACTGGCACGGGGCCATATTCGGCTTCGCCTCGCTCAATTTTGGTTTTGCGCTCCAGGGCTACTTTGAGTGCAACGCCGAGGTCGTGGCCGATGTCGCGGCTGGAGGAGCGAGTTTGCAAGCCGATGAGGATCTGTCCGTCTTCGCGTACGAGGGCAGGAACGGCGTTGGGAAGGATGGAGGCGAAATGGAAGGGTTCAGATCCGTATTCTGCCGTGGTCTGCGCTGCAAGGGTGGCAGCGGGGATAATTTCACGCATGGCAACGAGGTCAGCTTCGGCGCTCATACCTTCAAAGGGGCGTGCGACGTGCGCGATGATGGGGCGAATCGGTTTGCCGGGCGCTACTTTTTTGCGTCGTGATTTCTTTCCCATGTGGGTCTCCTAAGTTGGTAAATGATTTCGATCTAGCCCAAAGCTACCGGCGTGAAGCCAATAAACAAAGCATGCGGGGCCGGCGATGTTTATCTGCTGGAATAGGGATGAAAATTTCAGTGACACCTGCCACACTTGTAGGTATGCATGAAAGAGCTGGCCAACTGGCTAAACCAGAAGATTTGATTAATGTTGATGAGGTTCTATCCGCTTATTACGAGATTGAGCCCGATGTAAATAACCCCGCGCAAAAGGTCGTGTTTGGCACGTCTGGGCACCGCGGTTCGTCGCTTGATGGCGCGTTTAATGAGGCGCACATTGTTGCAACAACGCAGGCGATCGTGGAGTACCGTGCAAGTCAGGGTTTTGACGGTCCGTTGTTTATTGGCCGCGATACGCACGCGCTGTCAGAGCCGGCTTGGAGGTCGGCACTTGAGGTGCTGGTGGCAAATGGTGTGGATGTTCAGATCGATTCGCGAGGATCGTTCACGCCCACTCCGGCGGTTTCGCACGCGATTCTCGTGGCTAACGGCGCGGGGTCTGCACAGGGTCTGCGCACGTCCGGCCCAGGGTTGGCTGATGGCATCGTGGTTACGCCGTCGCACAACCCGCCTCGTGATGGTGGTTTTAAGTACAACCCTCCAAGCGGCGGTCCGGCAGATTCGGATGCGACGGGCTGGATTGCGAACCGCGCTAATGAGATTTTGGCGGACGGCTGGTCTAAGGTAAAGCGCGCTCGTTCGCAGGATTTGCTAGAGGACCCGCACGTACATCGTTACGACTATTTGAAGAAATATGTTGATGACCTCGAGAACGTGATTGACATTGATGCGATTCGCGAGGCCGGTGTTCGTATCGGCGCAGATCCCCTCGGCGGTGCGTCCGTGGATTACTGGGGCGCGATCGCGGAGCGTTACGGTCTGGATCTCACGGTGATTAACCCGAAGGTGGATCCGACGTGGAGGTTCATGACGTTGGATTGGGATGGGAAGATCCGCATGGACTGCTCCTCCCCTTACGCGATGGCATCGGTTCGTGAACGCATGAAGCCGGATGCGTCCGGTAAGACTCCGTTTGATGTTGCTACGGGCAATGATGCGGATTCGGATAGGCACGGCATTGTTACACCGGATGGCCTGATGAACCCCAACCATTATTTGGCTGTTGCGATCGAGTACCTGTTCACGCACCGTCCGGGTTGGGGCAAGGACACGGCGGTGGGTAAGACGCTGGTGTCGTCTGCTCTGATTGACCGCGTGGTTGAGAGCATGGGCCGCAAGCTGATTGAAGTTCCGGTCGGGTTTAAGTACTTCGTGTCGGGCCTGATGAACGGCACGATCGGTTTTGGCGGTGAGGAGTCTGCGGGCGCTTCGTTCCTTCGCAAGGACGGCACGGTTTGGACCACGGATAAAGACGGCATCTTGCTGTGCCTGCTAGCTGCGGAGATTATCGCGGTGACGGGTAAGACTCCGTCGCAATTGCATCAAGAGCAGGTGGAGCGTTTCGGCGCGTCCTCCTACTCGCGTATTGACAATGCAGCTACGCGTGAAGAGAAGGCGAAGCTTGCGAAGTTGGCGCCGGAGGACGTGGCGGCGCAGGAGCTTGCGGGTGAGGAAATCACGGCTCGTTTGGTGAACGCTCCGGGCGATGGCAACGCTATTGGCGGTTTAAAGGTGACCACAAAGAACGCGTGGTTCGCGGCTCGCCCCTCTGGCACGGAGGACGTGTACAAGATTTACGCGGAATCGTTCAAGGGCGAGGACCACTTGCAAGAGGTGTTGGAGGAAGCAAAGGAAGTCGTGAAGGAGGCTCTGACCTAAACCTTTACGGCTTGAGAGCCGAGCAGCCTAGCGGGTCTGCTAGCGCGTTCGGTTAGTTGTAGTTCCGGGTACGTGTATTTGATGCGTACCCGGAACGTTTTTGTTGTTTTTTAGTCCTGTGAGGTCTGTGCGGACTGCTTTGCCGTAGACTGCATTTGTGTTGAATTCTTACCGCGAAATTTTGTCGATTCCGGGGGCACTGAAATTTTCGTTGGCGGGTTTGATTGCCCGTTTCCCCATGTCAATCGTCGGAATTTCGCAGATTTTGATGATTTCAACACTGTATGGCTCATATACGTTGGCGGGCCAGGTAGGGGCAACAAATATTATTGCGTTTGCTATTTGTGCCCCGTTTGTGGCGCGTTTGGTTGACCGTTTTGGGCAGGCGCGCGTGATGATTCCGCTGGTTACGGTGTCTGCTACCAGCTTGTTGGGATTGATCGTTGCGGCAGCAATGCACGCGCCGGTGGTGTACCTGTACGTTTTGACGGCTATTTCGGGTGCAACTTCGGGTTCGCTGGGTTCGATGGTGCGTTCGAGGTGGACGGTAGCGGTAAAAAATCCGGCGCAGTTGCACACGGCATTTTCGATGGAGGCAACGCTAGACGAGGTCGTGTTCATGATCGGCCCGATCTTAGCAACCATTCTTTCGGCTAACGTCAACCCGGTTGCGGGCATGGTTTTAGCATTTATCCTCGCGATTTCTGGCGGGTTCTGGCTATTGTCGCAACGGGCAACGGAGCCGCCTATTTCCACCTCAAGCATTCACGGTCCTAAAGGCTCCGTGATGGCGCAACCGGTAATGATTGCGTTGGCTCTGGTGTATGTGGGTGCGGGCGCAATGTTCGGCTCAATCGACATTTCGGTGGTTGCGTTTACCGAGTCCATGGGTCAAAAAGCGACGGCTGGCGTACTGCTTGGCGTGTTCGCGTTCGGTTCTATGCTGGCGGGCCTCCTTTATGGGGCGAGGGCAACGTCGATCCCATTGTGGAAGTTGTTTGTCGGTGGGGTTTTCCTGCTGGCAGTGGGCGTAAGTCTCACATATTTTGCGCGGACGATAATCGGCCTGGGCGTCATTTTGTTCTTCACGGGATTCTCCATTTCGCCCACGATGATTAACGTGACCGCGATGGTACAAAAGGCGGTTCCTCCACGGCGTTTAACGGAGGGCCTCACGTGGATGTCCACGGCTATGAATGTGGGTAGTTCGCTGGGTTCGGCACTGGCTGGCCGCGTGGTTGACCACAGTGGACACGTGGGCGGTTTCCACACGGCAATTGGTTTCGCGTGGGTCATGGTTACGATTTCTCTGATTGCGATTCCAGCGTTGCGGGCCACCTCGCATAAGAAGCGGGCGCGGATCCCGGTGCAGGTGCGTTCACGCCGCATGGGTCTTGGGGGTTTGTGGAAGCGCCGGCCGCGAAAGTCGATAGACTGAGGGCGTGCTTTTAACTGCTGTCACTCGGCTGGAAGACGCGTTTAACACGCAGGTAGCGCGCACGCTTTCGGATTTGGGTTGGCGCCCAGAGCTTATCGCGTACGGCGGCTTCGGAAACGCGCAGCGCGTACGCATCATTGCCAGGGCGTTGATGGCCCCTACGTATTTTGAAGAAAAGTACGAGGTTTGGGCTAACCGGCACGGTTTGCCTAGCTGGTATCAGCTTCATTCCCGCGCGGCAGATAGGCTTCCGCACGCGTTTGGCGAGGTGGTGAAAGACGCTATTGGCGCCGACGAGGGCGACGATACGAACACAACATCCCATATGCGCGGTGAACGCGGGTGGCGCCAGTTTGTGGACGCGCAGGTGCCAAAAGCGCCGGTGTTGGTGACGGTTGGTAACCGGAAGCTGATGGTTTATACGGATCGCGGCGGCTATGTGGATCTTGTGGTTGAGGGTCACGGTTTGGAGCCGGGTTGGCATGCTGCGACGCTACAGGCGCTGAAGCCCGATGAGGTGGCGCGGGGCGAGAAGCGCGTGCGCGCGTCACGCCCGATTGCGGTGCCGGTTCGGGTGGTTTCAGAACAGGAACGCGTTGGCCTCGTGTCGGATGTGGATGACACGGTGATGGTGTCGTGGTTGCCTCGCCCCCTGGTGGCAGCAAAGAATGCGTTCTTCACGTACGTGTCGTCACGCCAAGCGGTGCCGGGAATGGCGAACTTGTTGCAGCAGATTTCGCATATGCAAACGTCGAAGGGCCGAGTGGGAACACTGCCGGCTCCCGCGGTTTATTTATCTACGGGAGCATGGAATGTGGCGCCGAGTTTGCGCCGGTTCTTGTTCCGGTCAAACTTCCCTACAGGCACGCCACTGATGACGGATTGGGGGCCTTCCCAGACGGGTTGGTTTCGTTCTGGGCGGGAGCATAAGCGTTCACAGTTGCGTGAGCTGGCCGAAATGTTCCCGTGGGTGAAGTGGGTTCTGGTTGGTGATGATGGCCAGCACGACCCCTCAATTTATACGGAGTTCGCGCGGGAGTATCCGCAGAATGTGGCGGCAATTTTTGTTCGCAGTTTGACTACGACAGAGCAGGTTTTGAATCACGGCGCGCCCGATCCACGCGAGGAGCTGGGCCCACTGATCAAATCTCTTGACCCAAAAATCCCGGTGGTGGTTGGCGAGGACGGCTTCGAGCTCCTGCACCGGGCAAGGGCCCTTGGCATTCTTCGCTAATTTTCGCCACTCGTAATATCATCCTTTGGAACGTGTCGTCTTGTTCATTGCCTGGTGCGTAATGTTGAAGGCGGCATTATTGCCACTCGCTAGGAAAGGCCTTGCGAGAACAGCTTTATCTTGAGTAAAGGGGATGAAATTGGTACAGAAACATGCGCTTACTGACGCGCTCGATTTTGCAATTCCGTCGAAAGTCCCCACGCATTGGTACAACCTCACTGCTGATTTCCCAGAGCCGATGGCTCCGCATTTGAATCCGCAGACTCGTGAGGAACTTAAGCCAGAGGAAATGCATCCTCTGTTTTCCAAAGCGTTGGTGGAACAAGAGTTTTCCACCGAACGATGGATCGAGATTCCGCAGGCTGTTCGCGAGGTGTATGCGAGCTGGCGTCCGTCGCCTTTGGTTCGTGCGCGTAGGTTGGAGCAGGCGCTCGATACGAAGGTGAAGATTTATTACAAGTACGAGGGCGTGTCTCCCGCTGGTTCGCACAAGCCGAACTCGGCGGTTGCGCAGGCGTATTTCAACGCGCTCGAGGGCATGAAGAAGCTAACTACCGAGACTGGTGCTGGCCAGTGGGGGGCTTCTTTGTCGATGGCTTGCGCGATGTTTGGGCTTGAATGCGAGGTGTTCCAGGTTCGCTCCTCGTTCGACGCGAAGCCGTACCGTCGCATGCAGATGGAGGCGTATGGCGGCACGTGTCATCCGTCGCCGTCTACGCTAACGGAGGCCGGTCGTAAGATCTTGGAGCAGGATCCGGACACTACGGGTTCGCTTGGCATGGCGATTTCGGAGGCCGTGGAGGTTGCTCTGAAGTCAGATAGCGCCCACTATGCGCTCGGTTCGGCTTTGAACCATGTGATGCTGCATCAGACGGTGATTGGTCTGGAGGCGATTGAGCAGTTGCGTGAGGCAGGCGAAGAGCAGGCTGACGTGGTGTTTGGTTGCGCCGGTGGCGGCTCGAACTTGGCTGGCCTGTCGTTCCCGTTCTTGGGTGAGAACTTGCGCGATGGGAAGACCACGAGGGTGGTTGCGTGTGAGCCGCAGGCTTGCCCGTCGATGACTCAGGGCGAGTTCCGCTATGACTTTGGTGATGTGGCTGGCACGACGCCGCTGATGAAGATGTACACGCTCGGTCATGATTTTGTGCCGCCGTCGATTCATGCTGGTGGTTTGCGCTACCACGGTATGAGCCCGATGGTGTCTCACGCTAAGTCGCTGGGCTTGCTTGATTCGGTTGCGATTGGTGAGCATGAGACGTTCGCCGCCGGCCTGGAGTTTGCGCGCGCAGAGGGAATCATTCCGGCTCCCGAATCCACGCACGCTGTTGCAGGCGCGTTGAACTACATTAAGTCTGGCAAGGCACGCGATGGCGAGGTCATCGTGATTGGCCTGTCCGGTAATGGTTTGCTGGATCTTCCCGCTTATGAAAATGAGCTGGAGAAGGAACGCCAGCTGAAGAAGTAAACACAGTTGAACAGTGTCCAAAAGGTTTGAGCCGGGCTTTCGCCCGGCTCAAACTGTTTGCCCTAGATCTGGCTGTGAGTACCATAACTGTCTTTGCGTTACATGATCCAGGACAAGTATCGGATTACCTCTATAGCCAGAACCTAACTCTGTTGGCATTCCACAATGTCCTGGAAATATAGGCCACTTTATCGTCACGTTTAGTAGTCTCCATGACTACGAATACTGGATCACCAATACTCAAGTTGATTAAATCAGCCTCTGTTTTTGTGACGTAATCCAAGCTCAACGACACGCCCGCAGACACAAGATTTACTCCGTGTTTTTGGAATGCTTTAGAGAGCGATCCCTTCTCAAGTTCGATTGTCAATGCTTCTGGAACCACATCGACATCGATCCACGAATCGACGAATCCAATCGCCTTGCCGTCCGCCGCGTGAAGTCTGCTTATGCGCAAATACTCCTCTCCTACTTGCAACTGCTTTTCCGGGACAAAATCTAGCGGGATTGATGCCTCCAGGCTACGCTCAATCTCCTCGGAGCTAGCCTGGTGACCTTGTTCTTCTAGACGCCCTGTCCAATGTGATGTGAGTCCAAGATTGTGTTCAATAGTAGATATAGGTCGTTTCACAAACGTGCCTGAGCCCTGCCGTCTGACCAATGTCCCGTCAAGTACGAGATCGCCTATAGCTCTACGTACAGTAACTCGGCTTACATCAAACAGCTCTGCAAGTTCAGATTCCGAGGGAAGTTGATCGCCTTTGTCATAAATCGCGGAGATCAAGACTCTCATTTGTTTCTCAACCTGAGCCCACGTCGGGATCGCGCTCGAACGATCCACCTCAGGAATAATTCTTTTAAGTTCTCTGAGCCGTGATTCAGGCGTGCGAGACGTTTGAACCGGCATGCGATTCTCCTTATTGAACCGTTAATCTGTCAGATTTCAATCTTGATGTGCGACGCATCCATATTCACCGCCCCGCCACGGAAAGGCGGGCGGTTCCACAAGGTTGCGGCTTCGATTGAAATAAAGGTTACTACTACCGCTGCAACAAGTTCTCGTACGAGATCATCTATAGGCTCTTTGCCACCATCAGAAATCAAGTCGAAATCGATTGGAATTATGCTTTGCCCATTCTCGTCTAGTGCTCTTTCGAGACGCTCGAACCGAGCCTTGCCGCGAGTACCTCGCATAGAGAGTACAAGATGGTCTTGGGGGCCTACAAAATAATCGACGTGTCCGCATTCTTCTAATGGAACGTCTCGAGCAGCAATTCCGGTAGCCTCCATGAATTTCAAGGTTGCAAAGTTGCCAGCAGAACGTAATTCAGGAAGTGAGAGGACAGTTATAGCGCTAGGCATATTTTTCGGTAGTTTAGCAACCGTCTCGTTGATGACCGGCTTCATTTTTTCTATGCCTACGGCTACCTTCTTTGCAATCCCTTCAACGGAGTAACCACAAGTAGCGGCAACTCCAATTGCCAGAGCAAGGTGGCCGGCAACAGGAACCTGCTCTTCCACCAGAAGCGGCGGAATGAGCTGTAGCTCCTTTGCTTCACTCGCCATTACAGAGTCAGGAGAAGCGGTAATTGCGACGGTTTCGCAACCTTGTTCGCTCGCTCTCCGTAATGCGCGAATAGTGGCACCTGATGTGCCAGAGTTAGAAATACCCACCATAACGTCTGTCTTGGCAGGAATTTCTTCCATCCACTCGATATCGCCTGCCGAATATGCTCGTGCCCCTTTGCGTGAAGCAACATATGCGGAGGCTAGAGAATCACCACAACCGGTATACACAACGTTTTTATTTGATTCAATCGTCGTAGCTGCCACTTCAGGCATACTGTTCAGCGCATTAATAAGTGCATCAATTGACTGCGTCATTATTGTCCTTTCATATGATTCATCTGTTCAAGCTTGCGTATTAATGATTCTGGACCCCACCCGTCAAGAGTCGTTCTAACGATACGTAAGGCTTTTTCCGTTGCAACTTCTAAAGAGTCGCCATGCGCCAGCGACGCCGCAATTGCGCCGGCTGAGGAATCACCCGCTCCTGTTGTATCTACGACCCTAGCCAACGGATCTTTCATGGCTAGATCGACATCTCTGGCGAAAACCCGCATTCCATCGGCATCTAAGCGAGCGATTATTTCACAGCCGGTTTCAGCGGAGATTTCACGAATCGATCGATCCACGTTTTCGTCAAGTATTGAAAGCTGCAAACGACTTGGTAAGAAAACAATGCGTCTCGCACTGAAGGACTTGAAATACTCGATTCCTAAGTCCTTCACATAAGTCTGGTGAGGATCAATGATGAGGGTAGCCTGCGGAAGCTGGATACCTGGTTCCGGTGAACACAACAGAACGGTTCCCCGCTCGTCGCCTGTCAAAAACTGTGACAATCCTTCATCTTGCGGCTCTGACGTTGCACCTTGAATCTCTGTCGCAGAAGAATTTCGTACCGGTATCAGTTTTCTAGAGCATTTGTCATGAAGAATCCAGATGCGTTCCGCCGCTTCGCTGGCCGGAGATCTCGATGTATCAACCCCAAATTCCTCGAAAAGTCGTCTTATCTCGGGTTCGTCTGTGGGTAGCTTTGTGGCAACCGATACCTTCGTATTCGGCACAAACAGCGCCCCGAGGGAGGCGTACAACGCCGGCCCCCCGAGACAGTCGTAATGCGCCTCCCCCCGTTCATAGATGAGGTGATCTATAGAGATCCCCCCGACCACAATAAGTTCGGTCATCAGAACTCTTGAATCGCGAACTTGACTCGCCTATCGCGAGGGCCATCGAACTCGAGGAAGTAAAGTCCTTGAGAAATCGAGATGTCAAGCTTCCCATCTGAGATTGGGAGAGCAAGCGAATTCGTTCCAAACTGGATGCGCAGGTGTCCAGCCGCGTCCTGAGGTCCATCATGCAAATGCACAAATGGGCCCGAAGTTGGGACTAAACGTTCAATCATCATGCGAATGTCATGCAAGGTCGTGCCATCGACACCTGAATTCATTATTAATGTCGCTGTAGTATGCGGAACAAATACGTGCATAACACCAGCCTTGAGATCACTCGGAACAGCTTCACGTAGTTGATCCGTAATGTTCACATACCAAACTGGATTCGGGTATCCCTCAGAGGGTTTCGTATTGATATCAATCGTGTGCCACTTGCCGATTTCAGCCATCGGTTTTCCTTTCATCAATTGTCTTCCGACTTAATTACAAATTTTTCAACACCGCAGGTACCGTTTTCTACAACCACTCCTGCACCACCATTCCTATGCTCAGATAGGGCAGTTATCGTGCTCATAACCTGGTTCCTAGACGTAATGGACGCTTCAAGACGGTTACCTCTCATCGTTAACGTCATCTCAAATGGTTCACTCACCGGTTCGTCGAGAATTGTTTGCGCTAACAGAACCGAGGTCTCTCCCACTTTGGATCTGAGCTCAAACACATTTCCCGCTACAACCGCAAAATCATAATCTGATCTTCCTTGGTACCCGATCAATAATCCGCATGCAGCCCGATGGGACGGAGCAAGTAACGCAGATACACTGTAGTTCTCCCATTTGTCCGTTCCGATAGATGCAAATGCATGCCCGGATGCTTTACCGAGAGCGAATGTAGACGCAAAATCTGCCTCAAAAGTATCGCTTTCATGCACCCATAAGCCGAGCTCTATGGGTTGCAAATCCCATATGTCCTGTTGAAGTCGTCCACTGAATTCGAATCGCTTGGGTGCGCCGGACCAGCTGATTCGATGGATGGTGGCGGATCCTCTCCGGATTCGTAAACCAAGACGAAATGGGCACGCATTACCTACAGCTGGAATTTCCCACTCGTATATCTTCTTGTCGCCCAAATTGCCGAGCAGATCTTCTCGTCCTACCACCCCATCAGGTGTTTGATAAAGGGCAAACAACGTTGCTTCACAGTCGCCTGACAACCATATTTCTACACGGTCACCCGGATATAGAGTCGGGGAGGCATAGGTCGCGAAGTTCTTACTTAGGTCCGCGTAATCTAAGAATGTGGGCGTGCTCACCGCCGCCTCATCCATCGCAGAGAAAGAAATCGCGCCACCTATGTTAACCACTTGTGTATCTTCCAGGCCAGAATACTTACAGGAAGTGAATCCCTGTACCGAGCCTGGAAAATCAAAAGTATAGGCATCCTCTTGATGCTCAACTTGTTCACCATGTAGCCGCTTTGCAGCTGACACAATTTTCTTTGTTTCTCTAACAGCGTCGGTGACGCATTCACCACCTTTAGCCGAAACCACCAGCATGCGGTCAGCAACTTCTTCCCTCAGTGGCGTGTTAGTAATCTCAGTTAACCCTAATCTGACTCCGTTGATCATGCCTACTACACCTGCATTGGAATCTGTATCCAATCCGGCTGTACAAGCTATTTCAAGTGATTTCATGAAGTCATCTTCACCAAATACAAGTGCAAGCATAGTCATTGCAAAGTTAGACAATGCCGGTGCTCCACCACGCTGGGTAGCATATCCATACTTCGTGTTGATGATTTCGCGAGCGGTCATCCAAGAAATTTTATTTTCAAATAGGCCAATCACGCTTCCGACGACTTCTTGAACCAATGGGTACTCAATGGCTCCATGAAACTGATCAATAAGTTCCAATATGTTGGATCCCGCAAATGCCTGGGAGCGTATCCGCGCCAAGAAGCGAGTTATATCCAGTGCAATACCATCATGCGAAACTGATGACGTAATATCAGAAACGCGCGCTGCTTTCTCCGGGTCTAGCGGAAATGCGAGAGTCACTGCGTCATTAAATATCTGAGCTCCAACCTGAACAGGTAAGACATCTCCGTTAGTGTCCGAGCTACCAGATTTCGGGGGTAAGATCCCACGCTTCAGATTTATAAGAGCCGTGTGCTCTGTCGCGCGTCCATAACCTCCCCACCACAACACTGTTTGGTTCTCGATAATGTTATTGAGCCAGATCTTAGCGGCAGTCTCATAGTTGATCTTGCTTTCCCTTAGAATTCGCGCAATGACAAAGCTCAGAGATATATCATCATCTGCAACAATCAACGGGAGTCCGAGCGACTTGGATGGGAATCGACGTATCGAGTCAAAATGCATACGTATTTCGTCATACGGCCATCCTTCAACAGGCCTCCCCATATACACGCCAAGGATTTTCCCAAGAACACCTGCATAGACCCGTTGTTCGTAATCTATAGAATTAACGTATCCCATATCAGCCCTTCACTGCCCCTGCAGCGAGTCCATCTACAAAGTAATTCTGGGCAAAAATGAAGATGACCAGGATCGGAAGAATTAAGATGGCCGCGCCTGCCATTAGAAGACCCTGATCGGCCGATGACGTTCCAGTCAAAGACAGGAAGCCAAGTGTTGCAGTGTAGGAGTCACTACTTTGCAGGAACGTGGTAGAGATCAGATACTCGTTCCACGCCATCAATCCGACAATGATTCCGACAGTAATCAAACCTGGTGATACAGCGGGGAAGAGAACATATCGAAGCACCTGCATGGTGGATGCACCATCAACTTGCGCGGCTTCAGGAAGCGACGATGGTACTTGGTCAAAGAAGGCTCTTAGTAACATAACCGCCAATGGCATATTGATGGCCGCGACAACGATTCCCACCGTGAACGGATTTGATAACCACCCAAACTTAGAGAAAACGGCATAAAGCGGGAAAAGGAATAGTTGGATGGGAACTGTCATAGCAACGAGGAGGTATATTGACAGACCTTGCGCGATACGAACTTTCCCGGCGGATATCACGTATGCCGCTGGGGTAGCCGTGAGTAGAACCAAAACTACTGTGGTAGCTGTCAGAATGATCGAGTTCTTAAATGCTTTACCAAACTCGCCATACTGCCAAGCCTCAGCATAGTTAGCCCAGTCGAATGAGGCAGGTAAAGCAAGTGGGTTTGCAGTAACTTCCGCACCCGTTTTCAAAGAATTAATCATTACTAGAATGATCGGAAACACAGCGGTAAAGGCAAGCAAGAAGAGGATCAGATGTCCAGGCAACATACGATATACCTTTTTCATTTTGATTAATCCTTCCTCTTGGTGACGCGAACATAGACAATCGATGCGATGAGCCCAAAACCGCTCATAATCAGACCTACCGCTGCCGCCTTGCCGAACTGGAATGTTGAGAATGCAAATCCGTATGCATAAGTGGCGAGAATTTCAGTTGAGTTAGCAGGACCGCCCTGGGTCATCAGATATACGTAATCGAATGTCAAAAACGAGAATATGACAATCATGATTAGCGACATTTTAAGCGCAGACGCTATACCCGGTAGGTAGACGTAACGGAAAATGTGAAAGGAATTCGCACCATCCAAACGAGCAGCCTCCACTTGCTCGTACGGCACTTGTCGGAGCGCCGCAAGATAAATAATTAGTAGATATCCCCAGTAATGCCATATGTCAACAGCGGCAACTGCATACAGCGCCGAACTGGTATCTGTCAGAGGATTCGCAATATCTATTCCAGCGCGGTTCAGCACCCCAACGATTCCGGAGATCGGACTGTAAATCATATTCAGCCAAATAATCGCGTTTACCGCAGCTGCCATAACGTACGGCAACAAAAACAACGTCTGGAATACGATTCGTGACCTAGGACGGTTTAAGAGCAAAACCGCAACCATTAGACCGATCGCAACGGGAATGGTGAGAAACAAAATCGTCCACTTAACGTTGTTAAAGAGAGCGGTTAAGAAAACTCCATCCGCAAAGATCTCGCGAAAATTTTCTGTCCCTACAAAATTAATGGTCGTTGCAACGCCATCCCAATCGGTAAATGCAATGACGAATGTGAATATTGCGGGGATTAGCACTATAGCTGCCGATAGCAGAAACGCTGGCATCAATAATAAGTAGTGCGATAACAATCCACTTTTGCTGACGCTCTTACGTCGCTTCTCTGCAACTTGTTCATTTCGGGCAACTAAAACCGCCATGTCACTCCTTCAATAATTGCGGTGTGAGGGCTAGATAAAGGCGCCCTCACACCGCCCAAGAAACTATGGCTTCGGAATCTCTGGGACGTCACCGTCCGCAAGTTCTTCCTCGAATAGCTTCTCGGTTTCAGCCATGAAAGGCTTGACGTCAGTCTGTCCAAGCCAGACGGACTCAATATCGATCAGATGCTTTTTAGTCTTCGGCGGGAAGAACGTACCGGCAAAGTATCCGAATCTTCCGTCGTTAATTGCAGGAATAATCTCGCTCACCGCTTCGGAGTACGTCGCAGACAATCCTGTCATGTTCCCCTTTGTAAGATCCAAATCCTTCAACGGAACCGCCCAGTACCCCGGCCACTGCTCAGTCATCGATATACCAAAATCTTCTTGGATCATTTGATCGATAATCTTTGCGGCTTCATCCTTATTCTTCGAATTCTCGTTGATCGAGAAAGAAGCCGTCGTGGAGATTGTGTACAACGGTGCTGGTAGAGACTCGTCAAAGTTAGGGAATGCAGTAAATCCTAGATCATCAACATTACCTGCCTCATCGTTGAAATATTCACCCGCAAACTGGAACGCTAGAGTTGGTCCGAAGAAGAACGGCGATTTCTCCTGCGCTAGCAATGACATAGACTCGGAGAAGGTCAAGTTAAGATATTGGCCGCCACCAAGCTTGCCGCTTTGGTACCACTCGGCAGACTTCTGAACCGCTTGCTCATAGACTGGGTCCGTCCATTTTGCCGCTCCGGTCAGCACCTTGTACATGGCATCTGGACCTGCAAAGTGGGTTAGAAACATAGACGAATAGTTTTCATTGACCGGCTGCCAGCCCTTGTTTCCAGTTACCGACGGGTAGAGTCCCGCAGCTTCAGCCTTCGCCATAGCGTCTTCCAGCTCCGCCATCGTGGAAGGGACTCCAACACCAAGTTGATCCAGTACTGCCTTGTTATAAAACATGCCGATGGTATTGATCGAGTTAGCCACAGCATACAGCTTCCCGTCTACCACGCCGGAGTCGTAGATCGGCTTCAGAATCTTATCTTCCCATCCGTACTGCTCTGCGTATGGGGTCATGTCGGCCAGCTTTCCAGAACGCGCATACGGAGCCACAAATGCGGGACCCGATCCATAGACGATATCTGGCCCCTTATTTGCAGCCAACGCGGTCTGAATATTCGAATCGACCTTCTCATTGAAGGTTGCAACCAGCCGATATTTGTCTTGCGATTCGTTATATGGCTTAACCAGGCTGTCTTCAAAAATCTGGCGCTGAGCTGGAGATGCCCCCCAGAACCACAGCTCAATATCTTCCTTGCCTCCACCGGCGTCAGCACCGCCACCGGAACATGCGGCAAGGAGGGACGCGGCGGCCATAACTGCCGCTACATTAATAAACTTCCTCTTCATTTCTCCTCCTCTTATACTGAATTTTGTTTTCTAACTTCTGCTGATTATCAAGATCGTGCAATTTGGCAACCCCTTCGAGCGCGACATCTATCGCTGACACATGCCCGCTACCGAGTTCAAACTTGTCTCCCGTGACGACGTTGTCAGCGACCGAACAGATAGAGCCGGCACGCTTCCCGTAAAGGGACGACAGGACAAGGATGGCGGCGGTCTCTCTGTCGCCATTTAGAACACCGACCCGCGCCCATTGCTTCAGAGCGGTTCTTTGGTGCTGCGGCAAGAATCCGCCAGCTGCTGGCCGACCAAACTGAACAAAATCCGAGTCGGTAGATCGAGTTAGACCAATGTGATACCGCACGCCAGTCTCAACAGCTGCGTTCTGCAATGCTGTAACAACGTCAATGTTTGCAACTGCCGGATATGACTGAGGAACGTAGGCAGCCGTCAGGCCTTCATCACGAACACAACCATGAGTGATCACAATGTCGCCCGGTCTCACGCCAAAGCCTACACCTCCGGACCCGCCGACACGAATAAACGTGTCCGCTTCACTGTGTTCAAAAAGATCCATCAGAGCAAGCTCTGCTTCTGGCCCTCCAGACCCGCCCACAATAATGCTCAGCCGAGCATTCCGATATGTGCCGGTTATCGTCTCAAACATTCCGGAGTTTCCGACAACTTCCACATCTGTAAGTTTCCGCGCAACGTCAGCCAAAGCGCCCTCTTTGTACCCACACAACGGGTCACGAACCATCACCAGTACATAACGGGCAACTCTCTCACCGTGAATGCCAGTCAAAACCGGCAATCCTTCAGCGTCGACTAATCCATGAACGGGCACATTCTCTTTGAACTCATAGGTTTCTAGAAAATCTTCGTCCCAAGGATGTGACTTCACTGCTACACCTCACCATCACATCTTTGTATGGTTGTATTAATGAGCATACAAGCAATATGTGTAACTGTCTAGCCTTTTGACGTTTCAGAATGGTTACAGCACGCATTAATCTCATCATTGCGTCAAAGTCGCACGCATCGCACGTATACACTTCACATTTTCGGAGTCATTCACTGGAACTCCGCGCACACTTACAACGAATGCAGCCACAGCACATCCATATTCAACGGCTGCCCTTAGATCATCGCCTGTTTTCAGTCTCTCTAAGATGGCACCACAAAAAGAGTTCCCTCCCCCTGTGGGATCAATTGCATTAACACCTCGCACAACCGGCACTTCGAAATATTCTCCGTGACTCCAAACTCGCACTGGCCGCGAGGCATCATGCAGAACCACAGTAGTTTCAAATTCTGAAAATGCTTTGGAAATCTGCTCCTCATCGTGCGTACCCAGTAGGAGTTCTGATTCCTCCAAGTTCAGAAAAATCACTTCACACCCGGAGGAAATATCTTTAACAGCTGCCAACTTTGAGCTCTTGCACGCATCAAGAGACAGCTCCCAACCAACCTTTACGCCTACTCTTTCGCTCCAGTCTCGCATTTGTCTCCAAAATTCTGGATCTTCATCATGGAAGACAAATGCATAAGTTACATCGTCAAATTGTGCGTCTGTAACACGATTCGGCAAAGGCGTCGCGTCTTCAAAGTGTTTAAGACCGAGAAGAGGAATCTCTCGCCTATTTTGTTCGTCCCGGTACTCAACTAGTGTGATAGGAACTGAATATGGCACACGAAATAAAGCGCCGCTTGCAATTCCCCGGTCGCCACACCATTTTTCAAAAAATAAGCGTTGTGTCTCTCCAACCCCAGCGACAAGCAACGGATCCCCGCCATCTGTGGACGCTAGTGCGGCCCCGACAGCAGCATAAGCGCCAGCGCCACCGACGGCTTCGGTAATACCTTTTGAACCGGGAAGTCGAACCGCATCAATGGCAACATGCGAAAAAATGGCCAGTTGGGAGCTCATTCCACAAACTCATTTAAGACCGTAGCCACCGCTTCCTTCATCTCTCCCTGAAGTATCGGCATAGAACTGGCGAACATTAGATTCAGTGGGTACTCGTAGAATTCGACATCACGCCCAACTGCATCTCGCTGGTCGAGTTCCACGCCATGATGAGGAACTCGATCCAACATATCCCTTGTATCAGACATGAATCCGCGTACGTACTTACCACTTTGGTACGCATATCCCGCCTCAAACGCAACATCAGGATTCGGTTCGAGTCCGAGATAATCATTCAAATCGAGGATAATCAGGTCTGCTTCAGAAAGCGCTCTAATATTCGCCCTGAAATCATTCCCCGCTCTTTCCATCGGGTCTGCCGATTCTCGATCGGGGAGTGCGGTAATCAATTCTAATCCGCGTTGCGAGCAGATTGATTCCAATTCTGCGAAGATCGCTACATTGTTCGATGCAAATCTTTGTGCGGTAGAGATGTAGACCTTTTTGGGGCGGCCCTTCGGATTCAGTTCTATGCCGCGAGCCTCTTCATTGAGACAGAGCTCTTCACCATGAATACGTGACCAATTTAGATCACTTTGAAATTGCTTCAGAGAATCGGAAAAAGTTCCTTCTATCAATTTTGCTGCACCTAGCACATTAGCTGAGAAGGGAAGGAAAGGGTGAGGGTGCTCAAGACCAGATGCGTCAAAAATACGTCCATCGACGAGTTTTGAATGATAATCTTTTTCGGCTGCTGGACGGCAATCACGGGAGAATGCGTAGCATCGTGCCCCTCGCGCGTATGCCATGCCTAGCTCGAAAATAGACCCCCCGTCAGGCACCGGGCCTCGAAAATCTTCCAGATCCACAATTAACGCTGTTGTTCGATTTATTGAGCGTGCACAGTTTGCGAAAATCTCGTCCGCAAAGCCGTGAGGGTCGTCCTCAACGTTGGTCAGAATCTGCGTGTCATTAGGCATCGCAACCATGAACCCTTGAGCTTCTGCCTGCAGTCGCATATGGGCCCACTTCTTTACACCGGTGTAATAGAAAACCTCCGGTCCTGCGATGTAGACACATTCATCAGAATTTATCTCTGTCAGAACGCGAAAATCCATCGATTCACACCTCTTCGCCTTGTAGCACGGTCGCAGTAACTAGATTCAAGAACCTGCCATAATCGGCAGTCCTTGCAATGTTCACGATAGGGAGATGTTCCCATACATGATGATGACGAGAGTCCAGAACGGTCATTCCTCTGCAAAGTTCCGACATCGTTTCAATGCCGACATGGCCTTCGAAGAACTCTATGATGTCCGGCTCCACGACGGATGCGATCGCCATACAGTCAATGATCGTGCAATACGCTCCATATCCACGATTGGTAACAAAGTCCACCGCAGTGCTCAGAAACCGGGCTTCAGGCCGTCCAGACGCCTTGAGGCTATTGAGCTGGTCATCAGAAAAATCGACATCAAAGTGCGTAGCGACATCAAGACCTATCGCATATAAGTTCTCCACCGTTTCATAGACTATCTTGGCCGCCTCGGGGTCAACGTAAACATTCCACTCGGACTGAGGGGTGTCGCCCGTGGCGTTGGCATATGCAGCCGCATTTAAGGCAAACGCGCCCGAAATCGCAACGACTCTGCGAAGTTTCTTCGGTAATTCAGGGTCAGCAATTATTGCTGCGGCTAGGTTTGTCATAGGGCCGGTGACTACATACGTGATTTCCCCGGGGAAAGCATTGACTTGGTCGACAATAAACTTCGAGGAAGGCACGTTAAGCATCTTCTTGCTCGGTTCAGGTAAATTATTATTCGCTTGTCCATCATCCCCATGCGAGAATGGATCCGAAGGCGATACGCGCATTAAAGGCTTCCCGTGTCCCTTAACCACTGGTACGTCATCCGCTCCAAGCATCTCTAACGTCTTCAGCGCATTAATAGTGGTCACTTCAATCGGGTAGTTTCCGTGAGACGAAACCACCCCCAACAGATCTATGGTCGGCGATTTTTCAGCCATGACAATGGCCATGGAATCGTCCATACCCGGATCACAGTCGAGAATTACCCTATTTTGAATCACGTTTTCAGACATCGGCGCTCCCTCCGTAGTATGAAATCAACCATAGTCGTTTGGTTGTATTATCGTCAATACCTTTTGAATTTGCACGACATTTCATACCCCTGATAACAAAGTCAACTCCCCCATACCCCTGTTTCACGACTTCGCCCTTTTCCTTATCCTCCTTATCTCGGTACCACATACCCATCTACAAGGCACTACCGAACACACCCAGCACAATTTCTCCTAAACGAGTATCCGACCCTGCAAACGACAAAACTACTCGGCCTCATTCAGGGAGATTCGCATACCAGCAACAGCGCCATTAATTTCATGTTTATCTGCGCTATGAGCGGACAGACACCTCATGAAGGTAAGGATTCATTCCACCTCTTGGATCAAACTGGGGTCGTTGTTTCGCACGTTCCCCACGGCGTTTCCAACTTTTCTAGGAACGAGGACGGAGCTGGCAATCGCATCCAGCAAGTGCCTTACCTCGGTGTCTGTTTCTGTTTTAGGGTCCAGCCAATCGCTCCACATGGAGGGCGGCACCACCACCGGGGAGCGGTCGTGAATGTGACCGACGGCGTCGGGCGCACTGCGCGTGACGATAGCGAAGGTGAGTAACCACTGGTCGCGAGGGCCTTGCCACGCCTCATAAATTCCGGCAAAGCCCATCACCGGGTCCCCCTCCCCCTCGGACAGAAACCAGGGTTGCTTGCCGCCAGCGCCGGCCTGCCACTCGTAGTAGCCGTTGGCGGGCACGAGGCATCGGCGCCGGCGCGCAGCGGCTTTGAATGAGGGTTTGTCCACCAGGCTTTCTGCTCGCGCGTTAATCATGGGACGGCTGGCGTCGCGCGCCCAGGAGGGCACCAGCCCCCACTGGTGGGTTTGCATGCGTCGTAGCACCCGCCCGGGCTCCTCCTCGTATCTTTCAAACACGATGGGTAGTTGCTGGGAGGGGGCAGCGTTGTATGTGGGAGTAACTTCGCCTATGCGAAAGTCAGTGCCGAAGATGGCCGTAAGTTCTTCTTCCGGCGTCCAAAGTACGTAGCGGCCGCACATAGATCCTCCTAGACCTGCGCGCTAGATTCCGTTAGCGCCAAACAGGAGGCCCAGCGTGTAGGTGACGGCCGCAGCCCCATAGCCGATGAGGAGCTGGCGAATCGCGCGCTTCACGGGCGGTTTGCCTGACAGCACGCCCACTACACCACCCGTGAACATAAGGACCACGCCAACCACGATCGCAGACAGCAGGATGCCCAGGTTTCCACTAGCGCCAAACAGGAACGGTAGCAGTGGCACCAGCGCTCCGATTGCGAAGAACAGGAATGAGGATGCGGCTGCGCCCCACGGGTGTCCGATTTCCGCGTGGGATTCGGACGGGTCGCGGTGGCGTTCCTTGGTAGATAGCAAGGAGCGGGACGTGATTATAGAGCTGGTGGTCATTTCCGAGGCCGGTCGGTTGATCGCGTCGAAGATGATGCGTGCGTGTTTTTCGGACTCTTCAGCGGTGTCACCGCGAGCGCGGAAGACGAGCTCCAGTTCGTTTTGCTGCACGTTGAGTTTGGATACTTGCACGGGCGCGTCGGTGGACGGGTCCGAGGCCTCTAGTAGTTCGCGTTGGGAGGTGACGGAAATGTATTCGCCTGCTGCCATTGAGAGGGCGCCGGATAGCAGACCGGCAATACCGGTTGTGATGACCATGCTGTTTGGAACACCGGTAGCGGCAATGCCGAGGATGAGGGCAAGGTTTGATACCAGGCCGTCGTTGGCTCCAAACACTGCGGCGCGGAACGTGCCGGCAATGCGTGCGCGCGAGCGGGCGGCGAGGCCGCGCACAACCTCACCGTGGATGTGCTCGTCGGCAGCCATCGCGTCGGTGGCGTCTTGGTCAACGTCGTAAGACTGGCGCTGTTCTGCGCGTTGGGCGAGGGCGAGGATAAAGATGGAGCCGAACGTTGCGGCAAACCGGGCGAGGACGCGCGAGTAGAGAGTAGGTTTGGGGGCGGGATGTGCGTGCTCGCCAAGGAGGGAGGTCCAGTGCTCAATGTGTCGCGTTTCGGCGTCGGCAAGCGCTTGCAGGATGGCGGCTTCTTCCCCGGTGCGTCGTTGCGCTAGGTTCAAATAGGTTTGGCGTTCCATTTGCTCATCGGCAAGGTATTTACGCCAGCGTTTGATTTGTTCCTCGGTTGGCTGATTGCCAGGTGTCATGTGATTGTTCCTCGCACCGAACTTTGTACCCCAGTGCTACGAAGGGCAGTGTGGGGCTGTTCTAAAGACTGTTGAAATTGTTACGAGGGCGGTATTGCCGCCCTCGCCTCGTTATTCTTCTGTGTCTATGTCATCAACTTCTACGACAGTGACGTCAACGTACTGATCTTGAGGTTCACCAAAGACGCGCTCTTTGACTACTCCAACGAGCTTGTCAGTGGCTGCTGCTCCGCCCTTTTTAAGGGCTTCGGAGACTTTTTCAGAGGCCTGGTCCATGCGCTCAGCTACCAGCGGACTTTGCCTGATTTTAGATGCTTGCATCTTGATTTTCTCGTAGCGTTCACGTCCTGCGCGCGTACCGAGCACGTACCCAAGGCCGGCTCCTACGATGAATCCGAATTTTGCGCCCAAGGCTCCTCCTTATTGCATGTTTCTCAGCTAGTTTACCGGGCTAGACGGCGGGTGTGCATTTGCTGGAAGTGTTTGGAGGTGGTGTTGCCTGCGGTTTTGAACAAGCCGGGGTTTAGGGGCGCTTTATCCTTAGTTTTCCCTTAGGCTTAGGTTGTGACAGAGGTACAGATTACGACGCCCCGCGGAGTTCAGCTTGCGGGCACGTTTGTGGACCCTGTTGATTCTACGGACGCTGCGGTTTTGTTTGCGCACTCTTTCTTGGCTGATAGGCATTCGGGCGAGCATTTCGATCGTTTGTCGGCAGCATACCGGGGCGCGGGTTATGCAACTCTGGAGTTCGATTTTTCCGGTTGCGGCGATTCTGATGATGACGTGATTACGCTGGCCAGCCAGGTGGAGGATTTACATTCGGCTTCGGCGTGGCTTCGCACGCAGGGTTTTGACCGCCAGATTTTGCACGCGCATTCGTTTGGCACGCTGGTAGCTTTGAAGGCCCGCCCGAAGGACGCTAAAGCGATGCTTTTAACCGGCATGATTACGGGCCCGCTGTCGTTTGAGTGGGATCAGATTTTTTCGTCCACACAGTTAGATGATTTGGAGCGTTCCGGCCGCGCACAGATCCCAGATGATACGTATTCCAAACGCGAGTTTTTTGTGATTTCAAAGCAGACGTTGATTGATCTGTCGATGAATGAGGCAGACGACTTGCTAGATGACTTATCTGCCCCGATCCTGGCGATTTATGACGCAGACGATGAGCATTTGGGCTTGGTTGAGATGGCTCAGGAAGAGTTTGCGCGCCTGCCGGACGGCTCTCGCGTTGAGGTCCTGCGGGACGCCCGTTTTGGTGCACATGAGGGCGTAGATACGCTTCGCGACATGTCGGTGCAGTGGGCTAGCCGCCATGTTCCCGTTCGCGTAGGCTAACGCAACCCCAGCTTTAGCCCACCCCCTCGCGTGATCTATGAAAGTACGCGCGCGGTTTCCGCTTCCAGATTTTCGAGGTCACCTAGCCACGCCCTCGTTCCAAAGCTGGTGGTGCTGAGCGATGCGATGCGGTTGGAAAAGTCGATGAGCGCAGACGGGTGGGTTGTTTCTCGATTTACGAGGCCGTGAGCGCATCCCCACGCGAAGGCTCCGTGGAACGTGTCGCCAGCTGCAAGGGTGTCGATGGCGTCAACTGCAGGAGGGGTAACAGTCCCGGTTTTGCCGAGCCAAGCCCATTGCACGGGGTCTGGTCCGGCTGTGCGCACTACGCGTTCAATGCCGAAGCCTTTGAGAAAGGCCACGGTGTCATCGAAGTTCGTGCATCCGGGTGGCAGGAAGTCTGCGGAGATGATGGCCACGTCTATATATCCCAGCATTGTGGGTAGCCACGGTTTCCAAGATCCGCCGTCAAGGATACGCAGGTATTCGGGCTTGTATTCTTGCGCCGCGAATGGTTCCCCATCTTCGGGGGCACCACTGGTGAGGACAGCCATCGCCAGATCGGGATTGTGTCCGTCAACAAGCACAACCTGCGGCCGGCCCATGGCTTCTAGGGTTTCCAACGCAATTTCGGGCTTTAGTGGCAGTCGCGTGTTGGTGGAGGCAACGGTGCGCGCATTGTTTTGCGCGTTAATGAGGATCGCAGACACGCTGGGGGTCAGATCTAGCTTGCCGGTGGTTTCGGGCGCCTCGGCCTCGTAATCGGTGCAGTCTACAAGCGCTACTTCCTGGGCTTCCAGGTCTTCAAGAATGAGGTGCGCGGCAGGGCCTTCACCGATTGCGGAAACGAGGAGGGAGGCCATCGCTCCTCCCGGATTCGCACCGCGGTTGAGGTCGCTCGCGCTCGCGGCACGGGTGGCTGCGCGGGTGAGGTGAGAGAACGCAACGGCCGCGTTGGTTGCGGGCCCACCCGCGGCGAGGATCTGGTCAAGTGAGGTTACTTTTTGATTCTCGCGTACTGTGCCTGCGGTTAGTTGGGCAACGTCGAGTGTGGTGATCCCAGCGAAGAGTCCGTACATGGTTTAAGTATCTCATTGGAATAGGAGGACGCGATTATTACTCTCTCCAATAGTGTACGTAGGGGGCACGGACAACAATTCTTCTGGCCCTTAACCCCAGCTCAACAGGAAACATACTTCCGAAACCAGCGTTTAGAGTGTAGATTCATATACATGAACGCTCTAAACGGAAATATGCCTCCGAATAATTTAGCCTCTGACCGCGCCAATGATTCTACATATGGGCAATTCCCCCTACCTGCAGCTCAGATTGGCGGAGTGATTAAAACTGCTCGCAAAGAATACGGATTGACGCAACAACAGTTGGCTGAACTTGCTGGGGTTTCAGATCGTACGGTGCGCACTTTGGAGCAGGGCGGACTCGGCCCAACATTGAGGTCGTTACTGGCGGTCACAGGGACCTTGGGCTTGAAGGTAGAGGTATCCAACAGGTGAGTATTGCATCCATAAGCCTTGATCAGCTCCGATTTGTAAAACGCGCAAATGTCTACAAAGGCAACCACTTGGCTGGAACGTTGTCACGCGACTCGGAGGGAGTGGTCGAGTTCAAATACAGGGATGACTATGTGGGGGATCCCGTAGCATTTTCGCTGCCGTTGGGTGAAACTTCCACACAACAAGGTGGCGCGCTCCCCGCATTCTTCGCGGGACTATTACCAGAGGGACACCGCCTCAATGTATTGAACAGAGCAACCAAAACATCTATGAATGATGAGTTTACGATGCTTCTGGCGGTGGGCGCTGACACTCCCGGCGATGTAAGGATTTTTGCGTCCGAGGCTGCGCCTAATGAAGTTCCACCACTATACGAGGACCCATATAGATGGAGTTTTCAAGATCTAACCGAGATGGTTGACCCCTACGCAGTTCCCGGTGTTCAGCCAAAAGCATCAGCATCGATGATTAATATGCCGATTCGAACGAGACGCACGCACGCGATCCTCAAGATCGACCCGGCCCAGTACCCTCACCTCGTGCGCAATGAAGCTTTACATCTACGTCATGCTCGCGGCCTTAAAATCCCTGTAGCTAAGTCTCAGTTGGTTGTAGATAAAGAAGGCGTAGAAGGCTTACTCGTTGAGCGTTTTGACCGCCGTGTTGATGCGAGCGGACAGATTGTGCGTCTCGCTCAAGAGGACGCTTCGCAAGTTCTGCAGATTCCACCATCTGAAAAGTACAACGTCGAATCCGAAGCCGTGGTTGCGGCGCTCGCGCAACACACCAGTGCCCCTATGGTTGCTATTCGAGCTCTATATGTACAGTTCCTGTTCGCTTGGCTTACCGGAAACGGTGATGTTCACGCAAAGAACCTGTCAATTTTACGAAATCCGGAGGGCGTGTGGGAGGTCGCTCCGATGTACGACCTACCCTGCACGGCTCTTTATCGCGATTTCACGATGGCGCTCCCGATTGATGGGCAAACGAAGAATCTCCGGGGCCGTCATTGGGATGCTTTTGCAGATAATATCGGTCTGCCAATTAGAGCGGCGCGCAGCGCTCAACGTTTGGTACTAAGAGTGGCGAAGGGTATCGATTTGAGCGAATTACCATTTGATGGATCCCCGTTGCATGGGGCTCAAAGAGAGCTTTCAAGCCGGCGTCACCAAATAGAGTCACTACTCGACACTTAAGTCATCTACTAAGGGGGATAATCAATCCCTCAACGAGTTTCCATTAGGCACTTAGTCTCGGCTTTAGCGAACATCTCAGGCTGGTTGCGGGTTTTCGTTCTTGAAAGCGAATTAGTATCGCCGCTAGCAGCTTGGGCTACCAGCGGCGATCATTGTCGAGTTGGAACGCGTTAGTCGTCGGTGATTCCCAGTTCGATGCTCTTGCCGGGGATCGAGTCGATCAGGTTGCGCGTGTAGTCGGTGCGCGGGCTATCAAAGATCGAGTCCGTGTCACCGGTTTCAACTACCTTGCCGTGCTGCATTACCACCACATCGTCAGCAATCTGACGGACAACCGCAAGGTCGTGGGTGATGAACAGGTAAGACAGCTCCATTTCGGCTTGGATGTCGTTTAGCAGGTGCAGGATTTGGTCTTGCACCAGCACGTCCAGCGCAGACACGGCCTCGTCAAGCACAAGGACGTGCGGGCGTAGCGCAAGTGCACGAGCAATGGCTACACGCTGGCGTTGACCGCCGGACAGCTCGTTGGGGTAGCGCCTCATCGCGGAGCGAGGGAGGGCAACCATGTCGAGTAGTTGGGCAACGCGCTCCTCGCGCTCCTTCTTGGTCCCCCAGTTGTGTACGCGCATGGGTTCTTCAACCGCGCGGTAGATGGAGTACATGGGGTCCAGGGAGCCGTACGGGTTTTGGAACACCACCTGAAGGTTGCGGCGCATGGCGAAGCGTTCCTTCTTGGAAAGTTCAGAAACGTTTACGCCCTCAAAAATGACGTCGCCTGAGTCTTGCTCTAGCAGACCCAGAATGATGTTTGCCGCAGTGGACTTACCAGAACCGGATTCGCCTACAACACCTAGCGTTGTGCCCTTGCGCAGCGTGAATGACACGTCGTCAAGCGCCTTGAAGGTCTGTCCGCGCTTGCCGCGAATCGGGAAGGTCTTCACCAGGTTCTTAACTTCAACCGCAGCTTCAGTTGAGGTTGCGCCCTTACCTGCGCCCAGCAGTTCCTCTTCGGTCACCTGAATGCCAGCCTGGTGCGCGGTCATGATACGCGCGGTGGTTAGCGAGGGAGCAGCGGCAACCAGCCTCTTGGTGTAGGGGTGCTGCGGACGTTGCAAGATCTGCATGGCGGGCCCGGACTCCACAATACGGCCGCGGTGCATAACAACGAGGTGTTCAGCGCGTTCAACGGCCAGGCCGAGGTCGTGCGTAATGAACAGCATTGCGGTGCCAAGTTCGTGGGTGAGCGACTCCATGTGGTCCAGGATGAGCCGCTGCACGGTCACGTCAAGGGCCGAGGTCGGCTCATCCGCGATGAGTAGCTCGGGACGAGCGGCCAGGCCGATAGCGATGAGGGCGCGTTGGCGCATGCCGCCAGAGAACTCGTGCGGATACTGTTTCGCAACGCGTTCGGTGTCGGGCAACCCGGCTTCAGCGAGGAGTTCATTGACTCGCTGGTGCATTTGCGAGCCTTTAACCACGTTGTTGGCTTTGAGGGCTTCACGAACTTGGAAGCCGATTTTCCAAACGGGGTTGAGGTTCGACATGGGGTCTTGCGGAACAAGGCCGATGTGGCGTCCGCGAATGCGTTCCATCTCTTTACGGCTCTTAGTGGTGAGTTCTTCACCGCGGAATTTGATGGAGCCGCCCACGATCTTGCCGGTGCCGGGCAGGAGGTTGATGATGGCATGCGCGGTAGTGGATTTACCGGAGCCTGATTCTCCTACGATGGCAACGGACTGGCCAGGGTAGATGGTGAGGTTGGCTTTCCGCACTGCGGGAACCATGCCCGTGGAAGATTGGAAGGCGACCTCGAGGTCTTTGATTTCGAGCAGGGGCTCGACGTCAGTGTTCATCTCGTTTTCCACTTCGTTTACCTCTCTCGTGACTTCGGGTCGAGAGCGTCGCGTACCACGTCACCCATCATGATGAAGCTGAGCACGGTCAGGGCGAGAGCGCCTGCGGGGTAGAACAGCACGGATGGCTGGGTACGGAGCGCAACCTGCGCCTTGTTGATGTCGCCGCCCCACGAGACGATGTCTGGTGGTAGGCCAACGCCCAGGAATGAGAGGGTTGCTTCGGCCACGATGAACGTGCCGAGCGCTACGGTTGCATAAACGATGATGGGTGCCGCAGAGTTCGGCAGGATGTGGCGCATGAGGATGGTCCACTTGGACTCGCCAAGAGCCTTGGCTGCAGACACATATTCTTCGTTCTTGACGCTCATAACCGCGCCGCGCGTGATGCGCGCAATTTGTGGCCATCCAAAGATTGCGAGGACGAGCACCACGGTCCAAGTTGCACGGTAGGAGCGGAACATCTGCATAACCACGATTGCAGCAAGTAGGAACGGAATGGCGAACACGACGTCGGTGATGCGCGAAAGTAGCGAGTCGAGCCAGCCGCCAAAGTAGCCGGCCAGAGAACCGAATGCTGCGCCCATGATGGTCACGGCAATCGTGGTAAATACACCTACGGTTACAGATGCGCGAGCGCCGTAAATAGTGCGCGCGTAGATGTCACAGCCTTGCCTGTCGAAACCGAATGGGTGGCCACCGGATGGGGCCTCCATAGAACGCGAAAGTTCGCAGAAGTTCGGGTCCATTGAGGTGAACAGGCTGGGGAATGCGGCCAGCAGCAGAGCCACAGCAATGATTGCGGCTGAAATCCAGAATAGGGGGCGTTTGCGCAGGTTCTTCCAGGCTTCACCCCACATAGACGAGGGCGCGGAGTCATCTGCTACGGCGTCAACGGCCCCCAGGCCGCTTTCGTCTACGTCAGAGACGAAGTGTTCTTGGCCTTTTCGGTAGGTAGTTTGATTACTCATAGCGAATCCTCGGATCCAGAGCTGCGTATAGCAGGTCTACTAGCAGGTTGGCGATGATGTAGACGATCACAAGGACGGTCGTGAATGACACGACGGTTGCGGGTTCGCCCTTGATGATGGCCTGGTACATGTTGCCGCCTACGCCGTTGATGGCGAAGATACCTTCGGTGACGATTGCGCCGCCCATGAGGGCTCCGAGGTCGGCGCCTAGGAATGTTGCAACTGGAATAAGCGAGTTGCGCAGCACGTGGTTTTGAATCACCTTGCCGCGGGAGAGGCCCTTGGCGTATGCGGTGCGCACGTGGTCGGATGACATGGTTTCGGATACGGACTGCCTGGTTAGGCGAAGTACGTAAGCGAAGGACACGGCACCGAGCACGATTGCTGGCATTAGGAGGGCTTCAAACGTGGTGTTTCCACCAACCGTCGTTGGCGCCCACCCGAGTTTCACACCTATGAGGAACTGGAGGACGAAGCCGATAACGAACGTGGGCACTGCGATGACAAATAGGGAGACCACGAGAACGGTGCCATCGAAGATGCCGCCGCGACGCATGCCAGCGATGAGGCCAAAGCCAATGCCAAAAATTGCTTCAAATGCGAGTGCCATTAGGGCGAGTTTGATGGTTACGGGGAATGCGCCTGCCATCACGTCGGTGACTTCACGGCCAGAGAATGTGGTGCCGAAGTCGAGTGTGAAAATACCTTTTAGATAAAGCAGGTATTGGACGAGGAATGGCTTGTCGAGGTTGTAGCGCGCCCTCATTTGTTCCGCCACTGCCGGTGGTAGGCCGCGGTCGCCACCGAGAGCCTGGATTGGGTCACCGGGCATGAGGAACACTAATGCGTAGATAAGCAGCGTTGCGCCTATGAAGACGGGTATTAGCTGCAGGAGTCTACGTCCGATATATCGGATCATTGTGGTCTCCTTGGGTAACTGCTTACGCAGTTTTTATTTATTAGTTGTGAGTTTATGGTCTCACAGTTGCGAGCCCCGCACTCACAGGAGCGAGGCTCGGAGGGAAACCCCTCCGAGCCTACGCTACCTTATATTCGGGTAATCACTTGGTGATCTGGTAGTAAAGCGGGACGGAGTTCCATCCAAACTGTACGTTGCTTACAGCTTCGGTCGAACCGCCGGTCACGTTGGAGTACCAGAGCGGGATTGCCGGTAGCTCCTTGAAGAGGACCGTCTGAGCCTTTAGGTAAAGCTCGTTGGACTCTTCAACCGACTTGGCGCCAGCTGCCTGCTTGAGGAAGCCGTCGAATTCTGCCGAGGAGTAGTCGCCGTCATTCGAGCCAGCACCCGTGGCGTACAGCGGGGCGAGGAAGTTACCAAGACCCGGGTAGTCGGCCTGCCAGCCAGTACGGAACGCGGTCTCGATCTTGCGGTTGGTTACCTCGTCACGTAGCGACTTGAAGTCGGGGTACGGGGCGCCCTTCGCGTCGATGCCGAGCACGTTCTTGATGGAGTTCATGGTTGCGTCTACCCATGCCTGGTGGCCACCGTCAGCGTTGTAAGCGAGTTCGAAGGAGCCTTCCCACGGGGAGATTTCGTCAGCCTTGGCCCACAGTTCCTTAGCCTTCTCCGGATCGAAGTTCAGAACCTCGTTGCCTTCAACGCTCTCGTTGTAACCGTCGATTACTGGCGAGGTGTAGTCGTGTGCCGGGCTACGGGTGCCCTGGAAGATGGTGTCGGTGATCTCCTCGCGGTTGATTGCCATGGAGATTGCCTGACGACGCAGGACGCCTTCTTCACCGCCGAAGTGCGGGAGGCGCTCCGGGATGGTGAAGGACTGGAAGATAGCGGACGGCTGGTTTACAGCGCGGTCACCAAGTTCGCTTTCGAAGCTGGAGAATGCCGAGTCGGGCACTGCGTCAAGGACGTCCAGGTTTCCACCAAGGAGGTCGTTGTAAGCCGCGTCCTGCTGGGCGTAGAACTTGATCTCAACGCCACCGTTCTGGGCCTTGCGCGGACCGTCGTACTTCGGGTTCGGCTTCAGCATGATCGACTCGTTGTGCTTCCAGTCGTCACCGGACTCTAGCAGGTAGGGGCCGTTACCAACCGGAGCTGCGCCGAATGCTGCAACCGCGTCGGCGTCGCCAATACCTGCTTCAGGAAGCGGGTAGAACGCGGAGTAGCCCAGGCGGAGCGGGAAGTCAGCTTCAGGCTGGGAAAGCTCAACGGTGAACGTCTGGTCGTCAACAACCTTTAGACCCTCGAGGCCGGCAAAGTCAGCAGGAGCCTCGCCGCCCTCCGGGTAGCCTTTGATGGGCTCGAAGAAGTAGGAGGAAAGGTGCGACTGCGCTACACCCTGATTCCAAGCGTCAACGAACGACTTAGCGGTAACGGGAGAACCATCAGAGAAGGTCTCGCCTTCCTTAATCTTGATCGTGAAGTTCTGAGAATCTTCAGTCTCGATCGATTCGGCGAGGTCGTTCTGCGCGGCGCCGTCTGCATCGTAGTAGACGAGGCCTGCGTAGATCAGGTCAACAATCTTGCCGCCACCGGTTTCGTTGGTGTTGGTCGGGATGAGCGGGTTCTGCGGTTCGGAGCCGTTTGCTACAACAACACCGCCACCGGACTCACCCTCGGGCGCGTTCGCGCCGCCGTCACCGGAACCGCCGGAGCAGGCGGTCAGCGCAAGTGCCGCCACCGCAAAGGGGGCGACTAGGCGCAAGTATGAACGTTTCATTTTTCCTCCGTAAAGTCGGATAACGATGAAGGGCGAAATGTCGCGCTTCATTTGCGTTGAACTTTAGCAGGATGCGGTTTTTTGAAATCTGAGCGTTCTAAGTCTGAGACGCTTTATTGTTAGCATTTCGAAACCAAAAGGACACTTTTGCGCTGTATGTAGGGGATTGTAATTTTTGCCGGCTGTAGATTTTTGTGACGTACGCTTACTATTTCGAAATTCTCGTTCCAGATAGCGAGACGCTTCAAATGCTTGTGTTCTGGCTATTTTCTTTAGGATAGAAGCATGAAGGGAAGAAAATCCGGGTTCTCAAGCGAAGAACTGGCAGGTCGCGTAGCGGCGTTGCCGGTAATAACGTTCCCAGAGGAACTTCCCGTGTCGGCCAGGCGCGAAGATATTGCACAGGCCATTGAGAATCACCAGGTAGTGATTGTTTCGGGCGAGACCGGCTCGGGTAAAACCACCCAGCTTCCCAAAATTTGCCTGCAACTCGGCCGTGGCATTAGAGGAATGATTGGACACACCCAGCCGCGCAGGTTGGCAGCTCGAACAGTTGCAGACCGGATCGCTGATGAGCTGGACACTAAAGTGGGCAAGCGGCCCGGTGACGTGGTTGGTTACCAGGTGCGTTTCACGGACGAAGTTGGCCCCACCACCCTCGTAAAGCTGATGACGGACGGCATTTTGCTGGCCGAGGTGCAAAATGACCCGAACCTGGATAAGTACGACACCATAATCATTGACGAGGCGCACGAGCGTTCTCTAAACATCGACTTCCTGATTGGCTACCTGACGCGACTGTTGCCAAAGCGACCAGACTTGAAGGTAATCATCACGTCCGCAACGATCGATTCGAACAGGTTTGCAGATCATTTTGCAAAAGCACTGGGAAAGCCGGTTCCGGTTGTGGAAGTTTCGGGACGTACCTACCCCGTGGAAATCCGGTATCGCCCGTTAGAGCAGTCCGATCCTCCCTCGAATACTGAGGCTACGGACGACGCCCCGGTGTCAGTTAAGGGCTTAGTTTTAGAGGACGCGGATGCGCCGCTCGCCCTCCTCGGATACGGCATGGGTGAAGACATCGATTACCTAACGGGCATATGTGAAGCCGTTGAGGAGCTCATCGATGAGGGGCCGGGTGACATCCTCGTGTTCTTGCCCGGCGAGCGCGATATTCGCGACGCTACGCACGCGCTCTCAGATTCGCTGGGCCCGCGCTATATTCACGCCGGTGATGCGACGGACAAGAGTCCGGCTAACGGGGTGGAAGTGCTCCCCCTATATTCGCGCCTTTCAGCCCCGGAGCAGCAGCGCATTTTCAAGCCGCACCCGCGCAGGCGAGTTGTGCTGGCCACCAACGTTGCGGAAACATCGCTGACCGTGCCGGGAATCCGCTATGTGGTGGACCCGGGTTTGGCCCGCATTTCGAGGTATTCGAACCGCACTAAAGTGCAGCGTCTGCCCATCGAACCAGTGTCGCAGGCGTCTGCAAACCAACGTTCGGGCCGATGCGGGCGCGTGAGCGATGGCGTGGCGATTCGCCTTTACTCGCAAGCAGATTTCGAGGCGCGGTCGCGCTACACAGAACCCGAGATTCTGCGCACATCGTTAGCTTCCGTTATTTTGCAGATGATTTCGCTAGGGCTCGGCGCGGTAGAGGACTTCCCGTTCCTGGATGCACCGGCCTCTAAGGCCGTGCGTGATGGTGTCGGTCTGCTAGAAGAAATTGGAGCGGTAACCAGGCGTTCCCCTCGTGATCCCCTGCGACTCACTCGTGTTGGACGCCAGTTGGCTCGCCTGCCTATCGACCCGCGCCTGGGGCGCATGCTGATCGAAGCGGATCGAGAGGGCGTGGCCTCGGAAGTTTTGATTATTGTGGCCGCGCTATCCATGCAGGATGTCCGCGAGCGCCCGGAGCAGTTCAAAGAGGATGCGGATAGGGCGCATGAGCGCTTCTTAGATCCGGAGTCTGATTTCATCACCTACCTGTCGCTCTGGCGATATTTGCGTTTGCAGTCGCGTGAACTTTCGGGCACTCAGTTTAGAAAGATGTGCAAGCGCGAGTTCCTGCACTTCTTGCGGTGGCGTGAGTGGCAGGACGTCGCTGGCCAGTTGCGCGATCTGGCGCGTCCCCTCGGTTTGAAGGTGGACGCGCTCCAGATTCCGTCACGCAAAGAGGTTCGCGATCAAGAGCGCGAGGGCGGAGCGGTTGATGCTGCGGCGCGCGCAACCACGGCGTTGACCGCGCGTACATCCGGCCGTAACAGCGAACAGATTCACAGGGCCCTGCTGGTTGGTTTGCTATCTAACTTGGGTTCGTGGGATCAGACCAGTCAGGATTATCAGGGGGCGCGTGGAACGCGATTTGTGGTCTGGCCGGGCTCTGGTTTGGCGCGCAAGCACTATGACTGGGTGATGGCTGCGGAGCTGGTAGAGACGTCACGTCTGTTCGCTCGCACGGTCGCGAAGATCCAACCCGAGTGGGTGGAGAAGTCAGCCAAGCGTTTGCTGAAGCATTCGTATTCGCAACCGTACTGGTCCTCCAAGATGGGGGCGGCGATGGTGCGCGAGAAGGTGATGCTGTACGGCCTCACTCTGGTAGCTGATCGGCCCCTGCTACTCGCAAACGTGCCGCATGGAGCGAAGGTGGAGGCGCCAACGAACGCCACCTCGATTGCGGCCCGGGCCGGAGTTACCGGCGGCGAGTTGGGTGGGTCCCCCCAGCAGGTGGCTCGCGAAATGTTTATCCAGCACGCCCTCGTGGATGGTGAGTGGAATGCGCACCATAAGTTTGTGCGCAAGAACAGTGAGCTGCTGGCAAAGATTCACGAGGCAGAAAAGAAGCTGCGCCAGGGCGGCACGGTTTCGGATGATGCGATTTTCGCGTTTTATGACGAGCGAGTGCCGCGTGAGATCGTGTCAGCTGCACATTTTGATGCGTGGTGGCGCCGTCAGCGCGATAAGCGGTTGCTGGAGATGGAGCGCGCGGATGTGCTTCCGGGTGCGCGCGAGGTGGATCAGCGCGGCTATCCGGCTAAGTGGCATCAAGGGGACATCACTTTGCCGCTGCATTATGAGTTCGATCCGGGTTCGCCCCGCGATGGGCTGACGGTTCGCGTGCCTGTGGCGGTGTTGCCGCGTCTGCACGATGCGGGCTTTGAGTGGTTGGTTCCGGGTATGTTGGAAGAGTTGCTCACGGCCACTATCCGCGCTTTGCCTAAGCAGTTGCGCGCCCAGCTTGTGCCCGCGCCCGATGTTGCGCGCGAGCTCGCCACTTGGATCAAGCACAACATTTGGATGTCCGAGGATGCGTCGAGCCCCTCATCTGGGCAGGTAAACTCGGACGAGCGGGTTATCGCTTCGAGTGGGAACTCGTCAGGTTCAGCTGTGTCTGCCGCGAGCTCGCCGGAGTCTGCAGGCGAGGACGAGGTGGACCCTCGTTCGCTTGAAGCTTCGCTTGGAAGGCTTGCCGCCTGGGCTTCAAAGTCGGGCACAGCGAATCAGAAGTCGATTGCGAAGATGAAGCGGGCGTCCGCGCGTTCTTCCTCGCAGTCACAAACGGATCCGGCAGCCAAGCGCAAACCGGTATCCCCCACGGATCAGCAAACGCAGAACCAGCAGTCGGATTTGCCCAAACAGCCGCAGGCCGGCCTCGAAAATCAAGATAAACCGCGAGTGAAGCGGATTCCGGGTACTCAAGCTGGCGAGTTCCTCCCCCACTATTTTGATGCGTTTGTACGCGCTACGGACGCAGTTAAGGGCGTCTATGTTCCACGTGAAACATGGGACGATTTAACGCTACCTTCGCATGTTACGCCCATGTTCGTGGTGGTCAATGCGCAGGGTCGCGAGTTGCGCTCCGGTGAAGATCTGACGTGGTTGCAAAAGCAGTTGAGCGGGCAGTCGCAAAAGGCGGTTCGTTCGGCAATGCGCGAGGCTTTGGATCAGGCGATGAAGGAGTCGGGTGCAAAGTCAGAGCCGTCTAAGCGCACTAAAAAGGCGTTTGCGGGAGTGCAGGCATCCCCGAAGGGGCGCGCGTCGGAAGGTACGGCTACTTCGGGGGATCAACCGACCCCAGGTGTTTTTGCGTCGGTCCCGGAATTGGATGGTTTGTCGGATTGGCCCGTTGTTGAAGGAGGTGCTCTGCCCCTCAGCGTGGATGCGCGCACGCAGGCAGGACTTTCTGTTCGGGCATTCCCGGCGTTGGTGCCGCAGGGGTCAGCGTCTGAGCCGTCCGCTGGCGTGCGAGTTATTGCGGAGCGCACTCAGGCCGATGCCAGCCATAGGGAGGGTCTGGCTCGTCTGGTTCTGGCGCACACGCGTTTGGCAACGGCCCGGGTGTCTACTCGTTGGACGGGCCGGGAGGCACTGATTCTGGCTAGCGGCCCATACCCGGATACGGAAAGCTTGGTGGCGGATGCACAGTTAGCAGCTGTGGCGTCGCTAATTGATGAGTACGAAACTCCTGCGGTGCAGATACGCTCCAAGGCTCAGTTTGAGGCATTGGCCGGGTGGGTGCAGGATCGGATTGAGGATCGCACCTATCTGATTTTGGGTTGGGCCGTGGAGGCGTTCGCCGAGTTTGGCGAGCTTGACCGCGCGGTTCGTTCGGTGTCTTCGCCGGCGATGGTCAGGGTGCTGGCGGATGTGCGCGAACATTCGAATAGCTTGGTGTTTGAAGGGTTCTTAACGCGCGTACCTTTTGAGTGGTTGCAGCACGTGGCGCGGTTTGTGAAGGCTGACCGTTTGCGGGTAGAGAAGACTTCGCAGTCCGCGAGCGTACTTGCACGCGATGAGGGGCTGTGGCGCTCCGTTAAGGATGTGGAGGCTGCATTGGTGTCTGCCCGGGCGGCACTTCCAGTTCACGAGGTGACCCGAGCTGCGCAGTTGGATGAGGCCCTGTGGCTGGTGGAGGAGCTTCGCGTGTCCCTGTTCGCTCAGGAACTTGGCACCTCACGAAAGGTGTCACTGAAGCGCCTGTACGCCATGTTGCGCGCGTGAAGTCCCTCGCGGCCCAAAAGGACAACTACTTACGCGTTTGTTTCTGATGCCTCGCGCGCGTACTCCACGATGTAGTCGGCAACGGATTCGATGACGTCGAGGGTGTCCTCAAAGTCTTGTTGGGTGCCGTACCAGGGGTCAGGAACGTCAAGTTCTCGCCTGCGCGCGCCGGCAAGCGCCGGGTCCATTGCGCGAAACATGCGCAAATCAGTTGAACGCTGGTCCCCCACCTGCGGGTTTTCGATCACGTCAATGTGGGTGTGTGCGGCCAGACGCTCGACTGCCGCATAGTGGTTTGACGTCATTGCGAGCACGAGGTCACAATCTTTGAGGTCTTGCGCAGTGATCTGCCTGGCGAAGTGATTGGAGATGTCATAGCCAGCGGCTTTTAGAGTGCGCTGGGCTCGGTAATCAATGGGGTTACCGTGTTCCTCGTCAGAAATACCAACCGAGGTAGCTACGGCATCGAGGCCAGCGGCTTTAAAGTGCTGATTTAGCACAACCTCGGCCATGGCGGATCGGCAAATGTTTCCGGTGCAAACAAAAAGTACTCGAAACGTCATAGGGCTCAGCCTATCAACGTAACGACAAAGCGAAAACCGCAGTTGAACGCGTTAGACCGTGAATAAGTGCCGGCATCGAGCAGGGGTAGCGTGCACTAAACCTGGGCTCTTGCACGATCAGTGAGCATTAGCGTCGCGTTGAAGATTCCCTGACTACGAGTTCAAAACCAACTCGTTCCTCACCGCAATCGGTGTTCCCGAGTTCAATCAGTTCCATGAGCGCCTTCACGGATTGCCTCGCAATAGCAACCTTATCCGGACTGATCGCGGTTAGAGATGGAAGAGTATAGGACGCCACGTCCGTGTCATCCCAGCCCGTAACCATCACATCGTCAGGCACATGCGCGCCAATGTCGGCCAATGCACGCACTGAGCCCGCCGCAGCAATGTCATTGAGAGCAATGATCGCGTCTGGTAATTCATGAGTAGTGAGCCAGGACGTTAAGGCACCGTGCGCGTCCTCGTATGTCCACGGAGATTCCACCACACAATCAGGGGTCAGGCTCAGTCCCTTTTCTTCAAGCGCTTTTTCAATACCGCGTCGGCGTTGAGGCCCTGGCCCAATTGTCATCACTGTTTCAGAGGAACCTACAACAACGAACCTTCTCGCCCCGCGCTCCAATAGATGTTCTGTAATCGCCTTGCCGGCTGCTTCCCCATCAACTGCAAAGTGAGGGACGCCAACATCAGAGATCTTCTCACCC
>OGST01000250.1_pt1 | contig 44162 bp, 40 predicted proteins | sample 1574021 | NCBI WGS metagenome assembly OGST01 (sample SAMN03295847, study PRJEB24534) | human gut metagenome | isolation source: fecal sample 7 from infant 6 | host: Homo sapiens | place: USA: Pittsburgh, PA | collected 2014-07 | reverse complement strand
AATAAGTATAATATAATAATTGATATTATTTATTTTATATGGAAATTTAAGTATTATGTATTGTATATATTAAAATAGATTGAAAAATAATAATTTTATGTGTATACTATAAAAGTTACATAATAATGTAAGGAGGATGGGAATAGATGAGTGAAAAATTAATGGCTCTACCTTTAATTCCTCTAAGGGGAATTAGTATTTTTCCTAATATGATAATACATTTTGATGTAGGAAGAGAAAAGTCTAAGTCAGCTATAGAAGCAGCGATGGAAAAGCAAACAGATATATTCTTAGCAACTCAAAAGGATTATGAAATAGAAGAACCAGAAATTGGTGATATTTATAATATAGGAACTATATGTAAGGTTAAACAAATAATAAAACTACCTAATGATGTAATAAGAGTTTTAGTCGAAGGATTAGATAGAGGCGAAATTAAAGAATTAGATTCAAGTGAAGAATATTTAAAGGTATCAGTCGAAAGAATAGAAGAGCCTTCAAATGAAGAATATGAAAATATTGAAGCTTATATAAATTCTTTAAAAAAGAGTTTTAGTAAATATATTAAAGCTTCAGGAAACATAAGAAATAATGTTATATCTATATTTGATACAATAGAAAATTATAGTGAGCTTGTAGATGTAGTTGCTTCATATGTAATTGTAGATGAAGATAAAAAACAAGAAATATTACAAGAAATTAATTGTATTAATAGGATAGAAAAGCTACTTGTTATATTAGAAAATGAAATAGATATAATAAATGTTGAAAAGAAAATAGGTAAGAAGCTTAAAGAAAGTGTTGATAAGTCTCAGCGTGAATATTATATAAGAGAACAAATAAGAGTACTCCAAGAAGAAATTGGAGAAGATGATGAAGATAAAAAAGAAATATCTAAATATGAGGAAAGAATTAAGAAGGCTAAATTACCTAAACATGTTAGAGAAAAAGCTGAAAGTGAACTTTCAAGGTTAAAATCAGCATCTGGTCAAGGTTCTGAAAGTAATGTTATAAGAAGTTATTTAGATTGGATACTTGATATACCTTGGAGTAAATCAACAAAGGATGCTTTTGATGTAAAGGAAGCAGAAAAAATACTTGATAATGAACATTATGGGCTAGAAGAAGTAAAGGAAAGAATAGTAGAGTATTTAGCTGTAAAACAATATACAAATAGTTTAAAAGGACCAATATTATGTTTAGTTGGGCCTCCAGGAGTAGGTAAAACATCAATAGCTAAATCAATTGCAAATGCAACTAATAGAAAGTATACAAGAATGTCTCTAGGTGGGGTTAGAGATGAAGCCGAAATTAGGGGACATAGAAAAACTTATGTTGGAGCGATACCAGGTAGGTTAGCTTATGCTTTAAAGGAAGCTAAAGTTAATAATCCGCTTATTTTATTAGATGAAATAGATAAATTAGGATCAGATAACAGGGGAAATGTTGCAGATGCTCTTTTAGAAGTATTAGATAGCGAACAAAACAATACATTTAGAGATCATTATCTAGAATTAGATATGGATTTATCTAAAGTATTATTTATAACTACAGCTAACTCACTAGATACAATACCATCACCACTATTAGATAGAATGGAGATTATAGAAGTATCTGGATATACTTATGAAGAAAAATATCATATAGCTAAAGATTATCTTATACCAAAATTATTAAAAGACCATAAGTTAACAAAGGATCAATTTAAGATATCTGAAAGTGCTATAAAGGAAATAATAAATTCTTATACTAGAGAAGCTGGAGTAAGAAGTTTAGAAAGAGTTTTAGGAAAGCTAATAAGAAAATCTCTTACTGAAATGATAAAGAATGATAAGAAGTCAATATCAATATCTTCTAATAGAATTGAGAAGTATTTAGGAAACAAGATATATAGTTTTGATATAAAGGAAAAAGAAGATAGAGTAGGCGTAGTAAAAGGAATGGCGTGGACTGCTGCTGGTGGAGATACGTTGCCAGTAGAATCTGTTACTATGAAGGGAACAGGTAAATTAGTTCTTACAGGGCAGTTAGGTGATGTTATGCAAGAATCAGCTAAAATTGCATTTGGATTTGTAAGAGCTAATGCAGTAAAATATGGTATAGATGAAGAATTCTATAAGAATACTGATATTCATATACATTTTCCAGAGGGTTCAATAAAGAAAGATGGTCCTTCTGCAGGAGTCACAATAATTACTTCTATTATTTCAGCATTAACTAATAAGAAGGTAAGAAGTAATGTTGCTATGACTGGAGAAGTTACTCTAACTGGTAGAGTACTTGCAATAGGAGGATTAAAGGAAAAATCAATTGCTGCTTATAGAGCTGGAATTGATACTATAATAATACCAAAAGAAAATGAGAAGGATACAATTAAAATACCAAATACAGTAAAAAATAAGCTTAATATCATTACCGTTGATCATGTTAATGAAGTGTTAAATAAAGCTATAATTGGAGTTGATACTATTGATTAAAATTAAAAATTCAGATTTTGTTATATCTGCAGTTAAAAAAGAGCAATACCCAATTACTGGGCTTCCAGAAATAGCCTTTGTGGGACGTTCTAATGTTGGTAAAAGTTCTATAATAAATGCTTTAACTAATAGGAAAAAGCTTGCAAAAGTTAGTCAAACACCAGGAAAAACAAGATTAATTAATTTCTTTATAATAAATGGAGATGAATTTTATCTAGTTGACTTGCCTGGATACGGATATGCTAAAGTATCTAAAACTGAAAAAGCAAGTTGGGGAAAAACAATAGAAACTTATTTAAATGGAAGGCAAGAATTAAAAAGGGTAGTACTTTTAGTAGATTCTAGGCATAAGCCTACAGCTGATGATATACAAATGCATGAGTGGATTAAGTTTTATGGGTATGATGAAGTAGTTATAGCAACTAAAAGCGATAAGCTGTCTAATAATGAATTGAGAAAAAGTGAAAAAGTGATTAGAGAAACGTTAAATTTAGGAAAAGAAGATAAACTATACTTCTTTTCTTCACTTAATAAAAAAGGAAAAGATGAATTAGTAGATAACCTTTTTGGGCCTATAGTTCAGAAGATAGAAGAATAATATATTAAAGGAACTTATATTAAATACTATAAGTTCCTTTTTTTATTTATAAAAATTTAAAATATTACAATAAAAAACAGTGGCAATTATTATTCGAGAGAATAGTATATACTATAAAACAAAAAAAACAAAAAACCCTAAGGAGGAGTAAATTATGGAAATGAATGAAATTCTAAATGGTTTAAATTCATGCGGTTGTAGTGATAATATTGCACCCCAATGTTCAAACCAAGGCCCTTTTAATAATATAGGAGCTGGCTGCGGATTTGGAAGTTGGATATGGATACTATTGATACTATTCTATAGTGGAGGAGTCGGCGGCGGAAACAATATGTGTTGCTGCAAGAAAGAACGTAAACGCGATTGCTGCTGTGAAGGATATGGCGGCGGATATGGTGGAGCTGGAAACTGTTCACCTTATCTATTCTTATTAGTAATTCTATTCCTTTGCAACGGTTGCTCAGGATTCGGTAACTGTGGAAACGGAAATATATTTGGCGGATGCTGCTAATTTAAATTAGAGAGGAGAGATAGTTATGTCAAAGAAACATTCCCATAAAAGAGATTATGATGATTGCTGCTGCTGTGAACCAATGCCATGTTGTGGAACTGGAAATATATTTGGGGGAATGAATAGTTGTATTACACCTATTATATTCTTATTGATCGCATGCGGATCAGGTCTTTTAAATAATAACTGTTCAGTTTTAATAATTTTATTATTCTTACTATGTGGAGGCTGTTTAGGAAGCTTATTCGGCGGAGACGGTTGCTGCTGCTAGTGTAGAGGATGGAGGGCTAAGCCCTCCAAAAAAATGCCTAAAATTATAAACATATTTGATTTTTTTACATATAATAAAGCAACAGAAATATAAATAGGAGGAACCTAAATGTCAAGAAAGAGACATAGACATAAAGGGGATAGAGAGATTAATGAAGGCTCTAATAATAGAATAAATAATAATGCTCCATTTGGTATAAACCCCGCCCAACTTATGAGTATGCTTGGTGGTAATATAGATATGGGTCAAGTTGGAAATATGCTTTCATCTATGAATATGGATGGGTTAGATTTAAATAACTTTAATTTAGGTCAGTCTGGAAATAATCAACAAAGTAGAAATAGTACTAATAATAGAAATGGATTTGATTTAGGAGCCTTACAAGGTATGATGAATAATTTAGGAATGGGAAACTTTAACTTAGGTAATAATAGTTCCTTAAATAGCAACCCAAGCTTTACTTCTAGCAACGATAAGGATTTTGATATCAATGATAAAGAGTTGGATATAGCTGATGGAAATAGTGACAACTTTGGTGATGATTTACTAGATGAGGATGAGAACATACAAATGTTAATAGCTATAAAAAGTATAGTTGACTCAAGAAAAGCTAATTTTATAGATAAGGTTATAGAAGCTTATAATAATGGATATTTTAAATGATAATTATAACTTAGAAAATTATTAAAGAAGTGTATAAAAAGATAAGCAGATGTAAAGAATATTATTGTACCGGAGAAGTATTCTCCTATAGCAAGCGATGAGAAATCTTCGTTTAAGCTAAAAACCCCCCCATCCCCCTTTTAAGGCCGCTTATAGCGGCCTTTTAATTTTATATTTTTTTAATTGATGATATTTTGAGTGAACCATATCCATCATCTTCTACTGATAAATATAATAATAGCTCTTTAGCAGGAGAAGATGTATTTGTATTTTTTACAGATTCAAATGATAATGTCCAATTTACTCCTAATACATTTCCATTTGAATCCCATTTAAAATCTGAAAAGTAGCCATTTTGGAAGGAGTATCTTGTATTATCCTTATCTAATCCCCATAATATTGAAAGCTCAGTACTATCTATATTAGAAGTGAAAATATTAGGTGCTTCAGATAATTCGTAAGGAGCTTCAATTACGTCTATAAACCCTTGAATAGCAGATAGTCCAGGAACTTTTATCTTTGAAAATGTTATATCTTTTATGTTATCTCCCAAGAAGAGAGAACTTTTTGTAGAACCATCACCTTTGCTTGAAGAAAGAGAGAGTAGTTTTGGTGTTTTATTATTGTTTGAATCAAGTATCCCAATTATATTATCAGCTGAAACAAATGTATTTACAAACTTAGAACCGTTCCATGAAAAGACATAGTTTACAGGAGATTTATCTTTTGATAGCTGTACAATGATTTCTGGAATGTTATTTCTGGATAAATCTATAATATTCACTTTAATGGGCCACTTTATAAGTGAATCTCCAAGTAAATTTGATCCATCCTTATTAACAAGGGAATAAGTCTTATCTTTACTTTTTATATTTAATATGTAGCTATTATTTTCTTTGGATATTTCAATCTTATCATTTTCACCATCTCCATCTAAATCAAAATCAGTATAGTTTTTTGAAGTAATGGGTGTAAATGTTTCTATAGAATTATCATTAGTAAGAAAAAAATAAGTCGATAATATAACTACAAAAAGTATAAGAAAATTTATTATATAAGAGAGTATAACATTCTTTTTAATAATTATAAATCTTGCCATATAATCACCTCAATTTATTATATGAGGCTTATTGATGATTAATACAAAATAAATAAAAAGCTAGAAATTAATTAAAATTTCTAGCTTAATCATTTATTGACAATCTTTACATAATCCGTAAAAGAATATTCTATTTGATAGAACTTTATATTCTGAGCACTCCTCAGCAGTACGATTAAGAGTCGTAAATGATATATTTTCTAAGTCGGTTACCTTACTACAGTTGATACATTGAATATGAGCATGTTCATGTGAATTAGCATCATATCTAAAATTGCCTTCTCCAACATTAATTTCTTGAACTAATTTAACTTCTACTAAAGTCTTTAATGCTTTATAAACTGTAGCTAAACTCATAGTAGGATACTCTGGTTGAAGTGCTTTGTATATAATTTCTGCAGAAGGATGTTCATTTGTACTCATTAAATATTTATAAACTGCTAATCTTTGAGGAGTAAGTTTCAATTTCTTTTCTCTGAAGATAGAAGTTATATTCTCCATAATACACCATCCTTTTTTATTGTTAATGTAATTATATAATATAAGATATTAAGTGTCAATATATGTTTTTTAGTAATTAATAGTAAAGAATAATCAGTATTAATTGCTGAAATATTTTCATTATATAGTAAAATTTCCTTATAACTATTGTATTTATAAATTTGATATGATATTATAATAGTGAGGTTGTTAATAAATTAACAAACTTGTAAGGTTTAAATTATTTAAATTTATAAAATAATAATATCATAAAAACTAGCAATAATATATAATAAAGATAAAATTATATTTTATGAGGAGGAAATAAAATGGCAAAATATAAAGTTGGAGACGAATTGATTGAAATAACTGATCCTTCAGAGGAGAAAGTAAAATTAAGAGAATTAACACAACTTACTACAGATGGTGATTATGCACAAATATCATGGGGATTAAAGATAATTAAAGTGGAATATGAAAAGCCATATGTAACTTTAACATATAGAAATGTAGATGGAGAAATAAATAAAGTATTTGCTGAATGTAGAGATATAGAAAATTTTGATCAAGAAAAAGTTTTAGAAAAGGCACTTCTTAAAGCATTTACTAATGAAATAATAAATATATCAGTAGTTAAGAATAGTGGTCATTGTAAAAGATAAAACAATTAATGATTTAAATATACTATTTATAGATATGGAATAAGATGCAGAATATATGCTCTAATTCCATATCTTTTACTTTTTGTTAAATTTATTTAATTTATTTGAAATTATGTATTATTAGTATATAATAATTATAAATTAATAATAGAGGATGAGAAAATGGATATTTTTATAGCTAGGCAAGGGATATATAATAAAGAAGAAAAAGTAGTAGCTTATGAATTACTTTATAGGAATTCTTTAAAAAATAATTTTAATAACAGTATTGAAGATGAGGAGGCTACATATAAGGTAATAGATAATATATCGTCTTTTGGGTTAGATATATTAACTGATAATAAACTAGCTTTTGTTAATTTTCCAGAAAAGTTAATAAAGAAGAATATTGCAACATTATTACCAAAAGAAAGAGTAGTAATAGAAATACTTGAAAGTGTTAGTCCATCGGAAGATGTAATTAATCAATTATCTTATTTAAAGGAATTAGGATATTATATAGCTTTAGATGATGTAGTGGATATAAATGATATTATAAATTTTATTGGGGTTATAGACATAGTAAAAGTTGATTTTATTCTTTCATCTAAAGAATCGAGAATAAGGATTGCACAAATTTGCAAAAAGTTTAAAATTAAAATGCTAGCTGAAAAAATAGAGACATTAGAGGACTTGGAAGAAGCCAAAAACCTCGAATACGATTATTTTCAAGGATTCTATTATAGTAAGCCATCTATATTCTTAGGAAAAGATATGGCAATAAAGAACACTAGTATTTTTACACTTTTGATAGAATTGATAAGAGAAAATTATGATATAGATAAAGTTGAGTATACAATGAAGACAGATATTGCTTTAACATATAAATTCTTACGATTTATAAATTCGTCTTATTTTAGCTTTCTTCAAGAAGTTAAATCCATAAAGCAAGCTATAATGTTAATTGGAAGAGAAGAGCTTAGAAAGTGGTTATCAATATTATCAGTTGTAGAAATATCATCGGGTAAAAGTGATGAGTATGCTAAGAATATAGTAATAAGAGCTAAATTCTGTGAGGGGATATCTAAGATAATTAGCTATAATGATTTATCATCGGCTTTTATGGTTGGATTATTTTCAAATTTGCATTTAATGATGGAGAAAGATATTAATTACGTAGTTGAAAACTTACCTGTTAATATAGAAATAAAGAAAGCATTAATTGGAGAAAAAAATATTTTAAGGGATATTTTGGAGTTGGCTTTAGCTTACGAAGTGCTTGATAATAAAAAAATAGAAGAGCAATGTACTAATTTAAAAATAGATGAGGGCGTGTTAGTTGATGTATACTATAGCTCCATTGAGTGGTGTAAAAATATAGGGAATTAAGTCGATATTTATTTTTCAAAAATGGATATAAAATACTTTATTTTAGCAAAAAGATATAATATAATATAAGAAAATTGTGATTTCGTTTTCACATTTTAGGTATTGGGGGGAGAAGTATGAGTAAGTGTCCGTTTTGGTCAAACAATAAAGAAAAAACAAGTTGTTATAATACATGTCCTATGTATCCTAAAAATAATGAAGCTGATATTTGTCCATTTAAGGAGTTTTTATCTTCCAATAACAAATCAGAATTTGTTGGTAATATGGATGAAGACTTATTTTATTCACAAGATAGATATTTAAATTATAATATGGATGATAAAGTTATTAATTATTAAAATAAATAAAGAAGAGTGATTAAATCACTCTTTTTTATTTTATACACTTATGAAGTAAGTCTTGCTTTAGAGTCCATAAATCTTGTGATAAATCTACATAATAATTATGAGGATTTTCAAATCTTAATATTTCAGGCCACATTTTTAAACTTTCATTCTTTGAAAATTCCTTTATTTCTAAAACTGATGGACTTTCATAAACTTGTTGACCTTTATCAAATATTTTCACCATTAAATCTTTAACATAGAAGTTAGTAACTGTTTTTCTTTTCCATGTTTCAATAGGGTGGAATATTTCAAGTGGTTTTGTTTCATCGATTATTTCATGATTTAAAGCTATTACATCAGCTATTGCATTATGAGTTTCATTGTCATAAATTCTATATATCTTTTTAAAGCCCGGGTTAGTAATTTTCTCAGTATTTTCACTTATCTTTATTTTAGGTATGATCTTATTATTATTTTCTACAGCTACAAGTTTGTATACTCCGCCAAAAACAGGTTCTGACTTAGCTGTGATTAATCTTTCTCCAACACCAAATGAGTCTATACAAGCTCCTTGTTCTAAAACGTCTCTTATAATATGTTCATCTAATGAGTTAGATACTATTATCTTACAATCTGGATATCCAGCAGCATCTAAAGCTTTTCTACATTTCTTTGTTAAATAAGTTATATCACCTGAATCTATTCTAATTCCTTTAGGTCTTTTACCCATAGGTTTTAATATTTCATCGAATACTTTTATTGCATTTGGTAAACCAGATTTTAACACGTTATATGTGTCAATAAGTAGTGAGCAATTATCTGGATATACCTCAGCCCAAGCTTTGAAAGCCTCATATTCTGTATCAAATAATTGAACCCAACTATGAGCCATTGTTCCAACGGCAGGAACATCAAAGTATTTATCAGCTATAGTACAAGCTGTTGAATCACAACCTCCAATTATTGATGCTCTAGCACCATAAATTGCTCCATCATAACCTTGTGCTCTACGAGAACCAAATTCCATAACTGTTCTTCCAGCAGCAGCTCTACAAATTCTATTAGCTTTAGTAGCTATAAGTGTTTGATGGTTTATAGTAAGTAAGATCATTGTTTCTATAAATTGAGCTTGAACCACAGGTCCTCTAACTATTACTAATGGTTGATTTGGAAAAACAAAGTTTCCCTCTGGGATTGCCCATACATCGCACTCAAATTTAAAATTTTTTAAGTAATTTAAAAACTCTTCAGAAAAAATATTTTTACTTCTTAGATATTCTATATCAGATTGAGTAAATTTTAAGTTGTTTAGATATTGTATAAGTTGATCTACTCCAGCCATTATACAGTATCCACCACCATCTGGAACTCTTCTAAAATACATATCAAAGTATGCAATTTTATTTTCAATTTCTTTATTGAAATATCCATTTGCCATTGTTAGTTCATAAAAGTCTACTAACATAGTAAGGTTACGTTCATTAGTAACATCAAATCTAATTAAGTTTTCCATGTTTTTCTCCTCTTATAAATTATATATGTTTCAATTAATAATATACATAATAAAAGTTAGCATTATATTAAATAGTAAGTATGATTCATTTTAGCAATATGGCAAAATTCAAATCACATAGTATTTAATCTTTGGTATAAGTTAATGAAATACCAACTTCATTTATTATCAAATACTTAGATATTTTATTTGAATATTAAGTTTTGAGAACAGCTTATATCCGTTTAAAATAGTAGATGAATTTATTTGTAGAATACATTAGAATATATAAATATATTGTACATCTATAAATAAATTATTACAATATAGTTATTTATAGCATAAAAAAGTCAATAATATAATATAAAAAGGAGCATGCATGAAAATTTATTTAGATAAATATCAAAAAGAAGCTGTTTATATAAAAGAGAAAAATGTACTAGTTGTTGCAGCACCGGGATCAGGAAAAACAACAGTTATTATAAATAGGGTAAATTATTTAGTAAATGAGCTTAAAATGAGATTAGGTAATATTATCATAATAACTTTTACGAGAGCCGCAGCTGATAATATGAGAAATAGATATAAAAATGTATTTAATAAAGAAATTGCGCCTTTTTTTGGAACATTTCATGGATTGTTTTATAAAATTCTTCTTAGAGAGGGATTTAATATATCTATAATTTCTGGAGGTGTTTCTCATAGAATAATAAAGTCTGTTTTATCAAAGTATTCAGATGAAGTAAGTGAAGATAAAATAAAAGAGGCATTGAATAATATCTCATTTTTTAAAACCTCGTTAAAAGCTATAGAAGAATTTAAACCTACTATGGCAAAAGATATTTTTATTGAATGTTTACAAAAATATGAGGAATATAAATCTAAAAATGGACTTTGGGATTTTGATGATCTATCAGTTAAAGTAATAAGCTTATTAAGGGATAATCCTAATATCTTACTAAAATATAGAGAGTTATTTAAATATATTTTAGTAGATGAGTTTCAGGATTGTGATGAATTACAAATTCAGTTTTTAAAAATGATAAATCAGGAAAATTCACTTTTTGCAGTTGGGGATGAGGACCAATGCATTTATAGTTTTAGGGGATCAAAACCGGAATACATGGTAAGATTTGATGAAATATTCCCAAAAGCTAAAAAGATATATCTTTCTATAAATTATAGAAGTAATGAAAATATAGTAGATGTATCAAAGGAAGTAATAAAGAATAATAAGAGTAGAAATGATAAAGTTATAAATTCATATAAAGATTCTATTGGTGTAATAAAATTTACAAGACCTTATGATGAGAAAATTCAAGGAGATGAAATAGCAGGTATAATTGAAAAATCCATTGATGATTTAAGTGATAATGCGGTTTTATATAGAACTAATATGGAAGCAAGGAGTATGATAGATACATTTACTCGTAGACGAATTCCATTTGTATTATTAGATAAGGGGTATAATTTTTTTGAGCATTTTATATGTAAGGATATACTTTCATATTTAAAGCTTTCAATAAACATAAAAGATAAGGAAAGCTTTTTAGCAATAATTAATAAACCTTTTAGATATGTTAGTAAATCAAATTTAGAATATATAAGAAATTCATTAGAGGATAAATCTCCATTTGATATATTAATAGATAAAAAAGATACTCCTCCATATCAAGCTAAAAAGTTAGATGAATTAAGAAGAGATATATTATATTTAAATAAACTGTCTTTATCAGGTGCAATACAATATATAGTTTCAGGACTAAATTATATAGATTATCTAAAAGAATATGGAGAGAGGTACAATCAAAGTATAGAGGAACTTGAGGATATAATAGAAGAATTTAAGAGCGCAGCAGATGGATTAAAAACTATAATAGAGTTACTGGGGCATGTTGAAAGAGTAAAAGAAAAAATAGAAGAGAGTAAAGAGGTACAAGAAGGAGTAATTTTAAGTACCATTCATGGTGTTAAGGGAATGGAATTTAAAAATGTTTTTATAATAAATGCTACAGAAGAAACAATTCCACATAAATCTTCAATGGATGAAAATATAGAAGAAGAAAGAAGATTATTTTATGTTGGAATAACTAGAGCAATAGATAATTTGTATATATTTTCTCCTAAAACTCAAAGAGGAAGGTTTAAAGATGCATCTAGATTTACGCAAGAAGGTGGATTTGAGGATATAAATTCAAATGAGGATTACGGAATAAAAGTTAATGATATGATTCATCATAGAGCCTATGGGGATGGGAAAGTTATATCAATAGATAAAGATGTAATTAAAATTGATTTTGGAGATAATCTTAGTAAAAGTTTTTCTCTTAAGGTATTAATTGAAAATAATCTTATTATAATAGTGAACTAATTGTTCACTATTACTTTTTTAGGATGTATAATCTTATTATGGTAATATAAGGGGGATTTGTAATTGGCTTATATTTTAGTAGGAATATTAATATTTGTTATACTTTATTTTGTAATAACATTTGCAGTAGAAAGTGGAGTTTACTATGCCTTAATAAAATTTGATAAGGTTAGAAGAAAAGATGAGGATATAATGAAAAATTATGATGATGAAAATTATTTTAAATAAAGAGGTTTATTATATTAAATTATGAGGTGTTAGCAAATGAATAATGTAGATTCAAAGAACATTAAATTTGCACTAGATGTAGGAACAAGATCTATTATTGGAAGTGTAGGAATAGTAGAAAATGACAAGTTAAAAGTAATATGTGAAAGATATCTAGAGCATGAAGAAAGAGCAATGATAGATGGACAAATTCATGATATAGAATTAGTAGCAAAATCAGTAAAAAAAATAGTAGATGATATAGAGTTAGAACTTGGAATAAAGTTAGATAATGTATCTATTGCTGCAGCTGGTAGATTTTTAAAGACTATAAATTCAGAAGGGAAAATGGAGCTTAATTCTGAAGAGGAGATAAAAAAAGAAGACATAAGAAACTTAGAGATGATTGCCTTAAAAGAAGCAGAATGTGAAATAAATAAAACTACAGATGGAAAGTTATATTGTGTAGGTTACTCAGTAAAAAACTATTATTTAAATGGATTTGTTATATCTAATTTAATTGGACATAAAGGTGAAAACGTATCTGTAGAAGTAATAGCAACGTTTTTACCACGCTCAGTAATTGATTCACTGTATACAGTTATGAAAAAGGTTGGATTAAGAGTAAGTAACTTAACTTTAGAACCTATTGCTGCCATAGAAGCTGTAGTTCCTAAAAACTTAAGACTTCTAAATATAGCTTTAGTAGATATTGGAGCAGGAACATCCGATATAGCTATAAGCTCAAAGGAAAGCATATCCTCATATGGAATGGTTCCACAGGCTGGCGATGAAGTAACAGAGGCTGTAGTGCAGGAATGTCTAGTTGATTTTAATACTGCTGAATACATAAAAAGAAATTTAGATTTAAAAGAAGAGATAACATATACAGATATAATTGGATTTGAAAATACAATTAAGTCTGAAAATATAAAAAAAATAATAAGACCGGTAGTGAAAAAAATTGCAGAAGGTATTTCTTCAAAAATCATTGAGCTTAATGGAAATAAATCTCCAAGTGCATTGTTTTTAGTTGGGGGAGGGGCACATACTCCTTGGATGATAGAAGAACTTAGTGAAAAATTAAATATTCCAGTTCAAAGAATAGCAATAAAAGATAGAAAAGCTGTAGTTGATTGTATAAGTGATAATAATTTAGGATCAGCAGGAGTAACAGTACTAGGAATTGCTCTTATAGCATTAAAAAATGGAGAAAAAGATTTTATAGATGTTATATTAAATGGAACACCTGTGAGTATGTTTAATTCTCATAATCATACTATTATGGATGTCATTATACAGGCAGGTATAAATCCAAGTATGCTTATAGGAAAAAATGGAAAGAATTTAAGATACAAATTAAACGGCGTGAAAAGAATAGCTTTTGGAGAAAAAGGAAAAAATCCTATAATAAGACTTAATGATAAAATAGAAAGCATAGATAAGAAAGTTAAGGATGGCGATATAATAGAGATAGCCTATGCAGTATTAGGAAAAGATGCAAGACCTAAAGTAATTGAACAAATAAAAGAATTTAATAGTATTAGCATATATATAAATGATGAATTGATAAATTTAGAGCCAATGATTGTTGTTAATAATGAAATTGAAAGCATAGACTATTATATACAAGAAGATGATGATATAAATATAATATTTCCTAAATCAATTAAAGATATAAAGGAATATATAATAAAAGAAGATGTCTCATTAGAAAAAGATGGAGTGCAATTATTAGAAGATTATATAGTTAACGAAGGTGACAAATTAATATCTTATAGAAATATAAGTTTTAAAGATATGCCAAAAGGTGAAATTAATAAAGATGATAATAAAGAAGAAGTTCAAGTGAATGATGATAAAAAAATTTTAAGTAGTGGTACTGAGATACAAGTAACATTTAATGATAACTTAATAACACTTAGTGGACAAAAAGATTATATCTTTGTTGATATCTTTAATTATATAGACTTTGATTTAAAAGAAGCAAAGGGAATAATTAATTTGTTACTTAACGGAAATAAAGTGGGATATACAGAAAAGTTGAAAGATGGGGATAATATTCAAGTTTTTTGGAGCTAATAAAGCTAAATTCTATATGAAAATAGGGGGCAATAATATGGATTTTAAAAATGAGGCAATAAGCATAAAAAATGAGTTGATAAATATAAGAAGAACTTTACATGAGCATCCTGAAATAGGAATGGAAGAATACCAAACTTCAAAATTTATAAAAAACTTTTTGAAAAATCAAGGAATAGAGTTTAAAGAGGTTTCTAAGACAGGTGTATGTGGAATAATAAGAGGAACTAAGAAAAATGATGAAGGTAAAGAAAAAACTATAGCTTTAAGAGGAGATATAGATGGATTACCAATTGTAGATAAAAAAGTATGTGAGTATTCATCAAAGGTTAAGGGAAAAATGCATGCATGTGGGCACGATGCACATACAACTATATTACTTGGAGCAGCTAAGATATTAAATGAAAATAAACATTTATTTAGTGGAAATATAAAACTATTATTTGAGCCAGCGGAAGAAACTATAGGTGGAGCTAGGTTCATGATAGAAGAGGGAGTACTTGAGAATCCAAGAGTTGATTGTATATGTGGTCTTCATGTTGAGGAAACCCTGGAGTGTGGAACTATAATGTTAAAGGGTGGCGTAGTCAATGCTGCATCTAATCCATTTACTATTACTATAAAGGGGTCTGGTGGTCATGGAGCCTATCCTCATACAACTGTAGATCCAATTGTTATAGCAAGCCACATTGTATTAGCATTACAAACTATAGTAAGCAGAGAAATAAATACAGCCAACCCAGCAGTTATAACAGTAGGAAGTATTCATGGTGGAACAGCCCAAAATATAATACCAGAAGAAGTTGAAATAAGTGGTATTATAAGAACTATGAGTAAAGAAGACAGAATATTTACAAAAGAAAGATTAGTTGAAATTGTTGATGGAATATGCAAATCTTCAAGAGCAACTGCAAAGATAGATATAGAAGAATCTTATCCTAATTTATATAATGATGATCATATGGTTGATTTATTTAAAATAGGAGCTGAGAAAGTTATAGGAAAAGAAAATATACTAATTCAAAAAAATGCAAAAATGGGTGTTGAAAGTTTTGCATATTTTGCAAATGAAAGACCAGCAGTTTTTTATTTTTTAGGATCAGGAAATAAAAGTAAAAATATAATTTATCCTGCTCATAGTAGCTTATTTGACATAGATGAAGATTGCCTGCCATTAGGCGTAGCAATGCAATGTCAAATGGTGTTTGAGTATTTGACAAGAAGCTAATTTAATATTAATCTATAACAATGGGGAAAATATAGTTAGAATACTAAAAAAACTAGGAGTGATTAGTTTGAGAATAGAAATAGGCACAAATGAAGCAGGTCAAAGATTAGACAAATTTTTAAGAAAATTATTAAAAGATGTTCCTTTAAGTAAAATATTTAAAGCTTTAAGAAAAGGCGATGTAAGGGTTAATGGAAAGAAACAAAAAGAAAATTATTCTTTGCAAATAGATGATGTAGTAGAAATTAAATATATACAAAGTAATAAAGAAAAGCCAGAAGAAAAGTTTATTAAAGTTAATGCTAGAGGAATGAAGATTACTTATGAAGATTCTAATATACTAATAGTTGAAAAATGGCCTAATATTTTAGTGCACCCTGATGAAAAGGGAAAAGAGGCAAGTTTAACTGATTACGTATTATCATATTTAAACGAAAAAGGTGATTACTTACCTGAAAATGAATTAACATTTACTCCTGCACCATGTAATAGATTAGATAGAAATACTTCAGGAATAGTTATATTCGGTAAAAACTTTGAAGCATTGAGAACAATGAATGAAATGATTAGAGAAGGTAAAGTTGAAAAATATTATAATACATTAGTAAAAGGCAAGATTAAAGATGGATTATATAAGGGATATATTCATAAAAATGAGGAAGCTAATATCTCAAGAATATATGATGAAAAAATAACTGATTCAAAAGAAATAGCAATGGAAGTTAAAACTTTAAAAACAAATGGGGCATATTCATTTTTAGAAATAGATTTAATAACAGGAAGAAGTCATCAAATTAGAGCACACCTATCACATTTAGGAACGCCTATAATTGGTGATAATAAATACGGAGATAGAAAATTAAATTCATTTTTTGCAAATAAATTTGGACTTGATTGTCAATTCTTATATGCATATAAATTGATTTTTAGAGATGCACCAGATAAATTAAGCTATTTAAACAATAAAACTATAATAGAAAGCTTACCACCAGTGTTTAAGAAGATAAAAAATGATGTGTTTAAATTCACAATAAAATAAAAGGTGATTGAGTATGGAAGAAAGATCAGCCGGACGTGGCTTTTTAATATTATCAATTGCAGGTATTGCTGGTAAATTACTATCAGCAATATATGTTCCTTTATTAACAGCTGTTCTAGGTGAAACAGGTTATGGAATATATGTTGCTGGATATGATATATTTGTTTTCTTAATTGCAGTAACTAGTTTAGGAGCACAACCTGCTGTTACAAAGGTTGTAACTGAGCTTAGAGCAATGGGAAATCATAAAGATGCTCTAAGAGCTATGAAGCTAGCTATTAGGTATTTAGCTATGATAAGTATAGTAATAGCTGGAGTTTTTATGGTTTTAGCATTTCCACTTTCAAAAGTTATTAATGCTGAGCAATCGGCTTTAACTTTTGTATTTTTAGGACCTGCAATAATTTTTGCTGCAATATTAGCAGCTTATAGAGGGTATATGCAAGCTGTTGAAGAGATGGAAGCGTTAGCTATATCTCAAATTATAGAGCAGTTAATAAATGTTGTACTTAGCTTAGTATTTGCAGGTGTATTAATTGCTATAACAAGTAGTGATGAGTGGGGAAGTGCAGGGGGAACAGTAGGTACATCCTTAGGAGCTATAGTTGCTATAATATATATAATATACATATATGAAAAAAGAAACTATAAAGAAGAAGCAGAAAGAAATCATGACCCGAGTAGAAGAAGAGTATCAGATAAGAAAATAGTTAAAAAGCTATTTATGTATGCAATTCCTATAACTCTAGTTGCTGGAGTACAAAATTTTGCAGGAGTTATAGATACTATGACTTTAGGAAAAAGTTTAAGTTCAGCAGGATTTAATCAATCACAAGTTAATGACTTGAGGGCAGTTTTATCATATTATAAAACTCTTATTTATGTTCCCTTAGCTATAGTTACTGCGCTTGGAACTTCAATATTTCCTAGGGTAATACAGGCTTTTGTACATAAGAATAGGAAAGAGTTAAAGCAGCAAACAAGCTATGCATTTAGAATAATGTATATTATTGTAATTCCAGCTGTATTTGGATTATCAATTTTAAGTAAGGAAATATATAAATTTTTATTTCCATCTTCAACAGGATATTATTTACTTATGTATGGCTCAACACTTTTAATATTTATGGCTATAACAACTATACAGAATGTTATTCTTCAAGGAATAAATAAACTGTACTTAATAATCTTTTCAGCAAGTGCTGGATTAGTAGCAAAGATAATTATAAATATTATATTAGTGCCAATTCCAAATATAAACATAAAGGGAGCAGTAGTAGCAACCTTTGTATCATTTATTATTCCAGCAGTAATAAATCATAGAAAAATAGAGAGATTTTTTAAAGTTAGAATACCTATAATAAGGCAAGCAATAGTGCCGACAATTTGTTCCATGTTAATGGCAATTGTAATATTTTTAGTAAAGTTTCCGGTTATTAAAGTGGCAGATATGCTTGGTGGCGGAAGAGTTATCATTGCTATAGCAACACTAGTTTTAATAGGTATAGGTGGAATAGTATATTTATATACAATGGTTTACTTTGGAGGAATAAGAAAGAAGGATTTAGATTTAATTTCACCAAGGGTATTTAGATTCTTGCCTAGAAGTCTTAGAAAAGAACTAATATAAAGAATTGATGATTGATAATGCATAATTTAGGGAGAAATTCAGACGAAGTTGAATTCCTTAAATAAATTAGCCTAGTTAAAAGAATAGGCTTTTGAAAGCGTTATTTTAAAATTTGAATCAAGAATTCAAGTGACTAGTATATAATTCATATTTAGTTAGATATAAAAGAAAAGTCCTTCGTAGTTATGGAAACTACGAAGGACTTTTTTTTATTGATAATTAGTAATGTGCAGTGCATAATTGATAATAGTTAATTGAAGTTGAAATTCAGTAAAAATTGGACTTCTTAAATTGAAGTAAATAGATGTAATAATAGAGGATTATTTGAAAATAATATTTAAATTTGCTAATGAAAAAAGAATAATGTGAAACTAATAAATAAGTTTTTTTAATTACCATAAATTTATTCGGTTCTAAACGTATAATAAGTGAAGTATGCTTCAGAACAGATGGAGGAATTATGAGCGAGTTGGAATTTCAAAGATACTTGAGGGAAATAAAGAACGGAAAAAAAGAATCTCTAAAAATAATTTATGATTACTATGGGCATGTTATTTACTCTTATGCCCTATCTATAATTAAAAGTGAAGATTTAGCAAAGGATATATGCCAAGATGTGTTTATTAAAATATGGAGTAACGGTAGTAAATATAAATATAGTAATAATCATAAAGCTTGGATAATGACCATAACAAGAAACACTTCTATTGATTATTTAAGGAAATATAAGAGGGAAGATATAGTAGATGAAATTAATGTAATTGATAACAAAGATATGATTGAAGATATTAATCAAAAACTTCAGATTAAAGAATCTTTAGCTTTGTTAAATGAAGAAGAAAGAGAAGTTGTTATTTTGCATACAATATCTGACCTTACATTTAAAAATATTGGAGAGATTTTAAATAAGCCTATAGGGACAGTTACATGGAGATATCGTGAAGCTATTAAAAAACTTAGAAAAAGAATAAGTTTATAGGGAGAAGAGTTATGGATAATGATATAAAAGATTTATTAAGAGACTATTCTAAAAATAATATGCCTGATTTATGGGATGAGATAGAAAATAGGTTAAATCATAAAAAAAAGAAAAGAAATAAAAAAGCATTAATTATAGCAGCAAGTATAGGGATTATCTTTACTATAGGAGTGACTTACAAAAATTTATGGGGGAAGAATAATACAGGTAATGGGATTATAAGTGAAAGTAATAATTCTAAACTTGATATTGCAAATAAAATTGATGTCTTAGAGGACTTGGATTTAGAAAAAATCATGAAGGATAAAATAGTATTAGGTTCAGCATTAGAAAACAGTTATGCAGATGATTCAAGATTTATAAATTATGAAACAGAGGCAGAGTCTATAGTTTACGGGAGAGTTATTAATGTAAATAGTTATGTTAAAGATGATCATATGATTTATAGTGATATAACTATTAAAGTTATAAATGACTATAGAAATAATATTCAAGAGGGAGATAAGATTATTCTTGGAGTTCATGGAGGTGAACTAAGCTATTATGATTTTATAGAGCAAGCTAACCCAGTATTAGTTGATAAACGAGGTTATAATAATATTGAAGATAAAACTAAAAGGTTTATTGAAACTTGGAACGGCGTGCCTGTTTATAGGGTAGGAGAATATGTACTTGTTTACGCTAATTCTATTGCTAATGATGAGTATTATAAAAGCAATCCAGATGAAAATATAAGATATGAATACTATCCATTAAAACAATTATATGTTGATCCAAATACTAGAGAAGTATTTGAATATATATATAATTATGAAAGTGATAATAAGCTTATTAAGCAATATGTAAAATCCTTAGATTCTTTAGAGAATTAGAAAGTATGAGGTTGCTATGAAAAGAATATCTGTAATAATAACATTACTAATGATAATTTTAATAGTTGGATGTACTTTAGAAGAAAAGAAACAATTTATAAGTGATGACTATCAAATAATACAAGATGAAGAAATTAAAGTAAATATAGAAAGTGATATCGTATTATTTTACAATGAAGTAGTAACTTTCACTCCTGTAGTAGATGGAGATTCAAATAAAGAAATACAATATCATTGGATTCTTGAAGATGACTTTGTAGATAAAGATATACATGGTTTTATAAGTGATAACGGACCATGTTATGAGATAATTAATTCAGGAGAAGCGGTTAAATTTACACCATATGCAGAGGTGAGTTATACAGAGGATGCTTATAGTGAAATAAAGGTAATTTTACAAATAGAAGAAAAAGAAACTAATAATATAATAGCAACAGATGAAGCAACTATTATAAATAGACAAGGAGAATATTTTGTTAAGACTTCAAAAGAAAAAGAACTTCAAGAAGAGCTTTTAAAAACAGAAAAAGCAAAAGTATATGCAGAGATATTTAATATAGCATGGGAAACCGATAAAGGATTAAATAGTGATATTAAATATGTAAATATAGATACAAGTACATTTAAAGATTTTACTGGAGAAGATAAAACACAATTATTTTACTATCTAGCTAAGAAATATAATGTAACTTTAATAGATAAGACTTTTCAAGAATTAGAAAGTGAAGGATATATAAAGAATTCAGCTTTTGTTGATGGTATAAGCTTTAAAATTGATGAATATATAAAAAATACAGAAAATGAAATTTCATTTGAAGGAACAAAGTGGGCCTCTGGTCTTGGGGCTATTGGATTTACAACTAAGGCAGAAAAAATTAACGGAGTATGGAAAATAAAAAGATTTAATATGACTTGGATTAGTTAATAAAAACAAAAAATATAAATATTTTAATTAATTAATATAAAATGAAAGTCCTTTGTAACTAAGAAATTACAGAGGGCTTTTTTATAATGGAGAATTCATAATTGATAATGGATAATTGAGGTTGAAATTCAGATAGAGCTTAATTTCTTAAATTGATTTGAATGAGTAAATAATAAAGTGAAATTTAGATTCGTATTAAAAAATAATTTATTTTAGAGAAATAATGTTTCTATAATAAAGGTTTGTTAAAAAGTTTGAGAAAAGTTTATTTGGTGATAGATATACATATTTTGTTTACGAAATATTAAGTGTAAGAGAAATTTAAAAAGGCAGGCCTGTATGGAAAGAAGGGATAAATAATGAGGATTACAGAAGAAAACTTCATTATTCAGATTAAAATGAGAAATGAAAAATCTATAGATTACGTTTTAGATAATTATGGTTGGATAATTAAATCTATTGTAAAGAAACATTTATTTTCTATTCAAATTAATTAGCAATAAAAATAAGGGAGTCGCGTTTCGCGACATCCCTTATTTTTATATGCAATAACTCTTTCACTTTTCACTGCTATTATAAATTAGAAATATAAGTTAGCGTGGCCTATATATCCACAATTTATAATTACTCATCTTCAATCCCAAAGAAGCTAAGTACAATAAAAATAATAAATGTTAATGAAATAATTATTAGATTTTTAGTTATAAACAAATCATTTAAAAATTTAGCTGTAAATAATTTAAGTATCATAAATATTAATATTGATAACAGCAAAAATATACTTATATTGCTTTTTGATAAGGCTAGATATATGTGTTTTTGAACTTCTCTAAGATTTATAAATAAACTTACGCTAGAAGTTATAAATATAGTTATACCATACCCCATTATATTAACACCTGGAAGGCCAATAAATATAAATAGACAAATAAGCTCTAAGACTGATACAATTAGTGAGTTTTTAAGTATTACTCCTTGTTTATTTAATCCATTTAGTATTCCAAACATAGTATTGGCAGTAAAGAAAATAGGAGCACTTAATGATGCAATCTTTATATACTCGCCTAAGTCATCTCTACTGTAAAACATTTGACCTAATGAATCAGGAATTATATTACAGATTATGGCTGTAGCAAGTCCAAGTAAAAATGCTAGTTTCATAACTTTCTTTATTCTTACAGTAGCATTATAGTAGTCACCCCTACTTAAGGTTTCTGATAAATCAGGAACGATAAGAGAATTAATAGATCCAATAACAATCATTGGAAATGTGACTATTGTTAATGCCATTCCAGTAAATTTCCCTATCATTCCTAATGCTGTTACAGTATCAAAACCAGCAGAAGCTAATCTTCTAGGAACTAGTAAGGTTGATGCTGTACCAAATAGATTTCCAAGGAACCCATTAAGACATAATGGGAATGCGATTATAAGAACATTAAATAATAATTGTGAAGCTCTCTCTGGTTTATCAAATGATGGAGGAGCTTTTTTAGAAATATTTTTATAATACGCATATAATAATAGTAGACTTTGAAGTTCTCCAATTGCTAAAGAAACATAAGCTAATGTTACCATTGATGTAATTGTTGTAGCTTTAAACATATAAACTAATAAAGCAATAGTGATGATACGCATAGCTTTTTCTAGAATGTCAATAAACGAAGGAACTACTATTTTAGAAACTCCATAAAAGTAACCTTTTAATATATTAGATAAAGCTATGAATACCATTGCTGGACAGGTTATTCTTATAGCATTAACAGTTCTGATATCATGTATACCGTATTTACTTATGTAGGGAGCTAAAAAGAATACCATAATTCCTATAGCAATTGCCCATATTACATTAAAACTTGCAACTGTTCGTATAGTCTTACTTATGTTATTATATTGGCCTTTAGATTTATATATTGCAGATATTTGGGATATAGCTGCTATAATTCCAGCAGTCATTAAGCAGATAAAAAGATTGTATATAGGCATTACTAAGCCGTATAATCCTATCCCAACAGGGCCTATAAGTTTTGATAAGTAAATTGAAAAAATAAATCCTAAAATCCCAGTGGTTATATTAGATGCTGTAAGAAGAAATGAGTTTCTTACAAAGCTATCCTTTTTCAAAGTTTATCACCCCCAATCAGTACATTTATATCTATTCCCAAATAAAAGGAAATATGACTCTACTAAATATTAAGAAAATAAATAGTTAAAGGAAAAATTAAATTATCATAAAAGTAATAATTTATGTATTTCAAAATATAAATTAAACATAAATAGAAAATAAGGGGGAGCGCATGAAGAGGTTTATTAAATTTTTGCTTGTTTCAATTATAGTAGTGACTATCGCCTTTGGAATTTTTAAGGTTACAAATAAATATGATTTAGATATTTTAAATAAAAATATAGATTGGTCAATAAGCCTTAAAGGGTGTGAAGGAGCTAAAAGTTTTGCTTTTGATGAAGAAGGTAATTTATATTTAGCATTTGAAGATACAATTAGAGTACTTAATAAGGATGGAAATGATGAACTTATAATAAGGGAAAGTAAATTTAATATTTTAGATATACTGTATTATAATAAAAAGTTATACATAGCCACAGATAATAGGATATTAGAATACAACTTAGATGCAAAATCTTATGAGGAGCTTATAACTGATATACCTAATAATGGTATAAACAAGAAAGTGAATTTACTTTTAAATAATGATAAATTATATTTTTCTGTTGGAAGTAATACTAACTCAGGTGTAGTTAATTCAAAAGGTGAAGCATTTGATATTGCAACTAGTCCTTGGATTGTAACAGGAAATAATTATGGAGATGGGAAAACTGGTGCTTTTTCTCCCTATTCAGTAAGTAATGAGGTAGGGGAAAAGGTAGAATCTCAAAAAATAGGTAATGCCGCTATATTATCTTATGATATTAAAACTGAAGAAGTAAAATTATATGCTCATGGAATAAGAAATATAAATGGATGGGACACAGATAATGAAGGAAAAATTAAGGCAATAGTTGGAGGAATGGAAGATTTACCTCCTAGAAATATAAAGGATGATAAGGACTATATATATAATCTTCAAGAAGAAAATTGGTATGGATGGCCTGATTATAGTGGTGGAGATCCTATAACATCTCCAAGATTTACAGATTCAGTAAGACAAGAATTTCTAATAAAGAATCATCCAGATAAAAATCCAAGTGCTCCGATATATCAAGATAATGATGTCTCATCATTACAAGGATTAGCCATAGATAAGGATGGAATATGCTTTGAAAAGAATACTATTGTCTTTGGAAATAATAAAAAAGGATTTATTTATGCATTAAGCAAGGATGGAGTAGCAAGAGATTTAGTAGATTTAGGAGATAAGAGTAAGATAGAGAAAATATTATTTTATAAAGATAGTTTTTATATTTTAGACAGTAAACTTGGATGTTTATATAATCTTGAGTACAATAAGGCTGGAAAATTATTTAGGCTTCCGAAGATATTATGGATTTTTTCTATAGTATTTATTATAGTGATAATTATATGTGTATTAATAAAAAATAAAAGTAAAAATGTAAAAATTAATAGTAAATAATTATAAGTAAAGAAGAGAAAGTCTTAAAAGATATATAGGTATACTCTATTTATATATTTTAAAGAAATCTCTTCTTTTTTATAAAATTTATTAATAAATTATGGAAGTGATAAATATAAATATAATATAACTTATGTAATTAGGAGGTAAGGTGAGATGGGAAAAACTATAGTACTTAATTTATCAGATGTAAAGCTAAATGGAGATATACTAGATGTTGGGGAGAGCTTTGGTGTTATTTACAATATATCAAAAGATGTAATGGATGAAATTTCAGTGGATTATGTGGGGGTAGATAATTCAAGTATTATTCTTAATGAAGAAGAATATGATACTTGCACAATGTTTTTTCATCTAAGTAAAATGTGGAATAATTATAGTAGATTAAAGCTGATTGAAGAAGTGACAAAGTACATTAAAGTTGGTGGAGAAATATTTATATGGGACATAAATAAAGAAGTGAAGGATATGATTAATAATAAAATAATGGCAGTATTACCTTCAGGTAAAGTAAGAGAATTTGAATTTAAAAACTTAAATCCAATAATAAAGTCAAATATAGAGGATAATAAAAAATTACTTGAAAAATACTATAAAATAGAAGAAACTAAATTATGGGAGGATATACATTTTATAAAAGGTATAAAACTTTAATATTGAAAGGAAGAAGATACGTATGAAAATTTTACTTACAGCTATAAATTCTAAATTTGTACACAGTAATTTAGCTGTTAGATACTTAAGGGCCTTTACCAAAGATATGAATTATGAGTGTAAGATTAGAGAGTTTTCCATTAATGATAGAGATGAAAAAATATTAGAAGAAATAATAAAAGAAAGGCCGAATGTAGTGGCCTTTTCAACTTATATCTGGAATATAGAAATGATAAAGAGACTTTCGAATCTTATAAAACTAGTAGATGAAGATATAGAGATATTGTATGGAGGTCCAGAAGTATCTTATGATAGTCAAAACATATTAAAAGAATTAAATGGAGAATATATCATTGAAGGAGAAGGCGAAAAAACATATAGAGAGTTTGTGGAATATAAATTAGGAGAAAGAGAAATAAACTCAATAAGAAGTTTATATTACAAAGTTGATGGTGAAGTAATATCAAATGGAAAAAGACCTCTTATGAATATGAATGAATTAATATTTCCCTATGAAGAAGATGAAAATTTAGATAATAAGATAGTATACTATGAGGCTTCAAGAGGATGTCCTTTTAATTGTAAATATTGTTTATCATCAACGACTCATGGAGTTAGATTCTTGGATATAGATAGAGTAAAGCAAGAATTAAAATATTTTATAGATAAGGAAGTTAGACTAGTAAAATTTGTAGATAGAACTTTTAATTGTAATCATAAATTTACCATGGCTATTTGGGAGTTTCTTATTAATCAAGATACTAAAACTCAATTTCACTTTGAGATATCAGCAGATATATTAAAAAAATCTGAACTTGAACTATTAAGAAAAGCACCAAAGGATAGATTCCAATTTGAAGTTGGAGTACAAACTACAAATGATGATGTATTAAATAGAATAAATAGATTTGTAAATTTTAGCGACATAAAAGAAAAAGTAGAAGAACTTATCCAAATTAGAAATATAAAACAACATCTTGATTTAATAGCAGGACTTCCAGGAGAAGATTATAATTCGTTCAAAAACTCATTTAATGATGTTTATAGCATAAGACCAGAAGAAATTCAATTAGGATTTTTAAAGCTTTTAAGAGGATCATCAATGAGGGAAGAAGCAGAAGAGTATGGAATGAAATACTCGCCATATCCGCCATATGAAATACTGAAAACTAAAGATATAAGTTATGATGAATTAATAAAGCTTAAGAAAGTGGAAGAAATGGTCGATAAATACTATAACTCCCAAAAGTTTGATAACATAATAAAATATTTAGTAAACAAGTTTGATACACCTTTTGATTTTTACTATACTTTAGGGACATATTTTGACTCTAAAGGCTATTTTGATAGAAACATAGGAAATAGTGAGTATTATAGAGTATTTTTAGATTTTAATATGGAAATATTAAAAGGAGATAATTCTATATTAAAAGAAATATTAAAGTTTGATTATCTTAGATTTAATAAAAAAAGGGGAATGCCAGAATTTATACAAAGGAATTTAGATAAAGATGAGGAGCTAAAAATAAAAGATCAATTTAAAGGTATATATTCTTTTAAAGATTATCATCTAGAAATCTTTGATATAAACATAAGTAAATTTATAAAAAATTCTACTGTAGTTAAAGAAAAGGATTATTACTTATTTGGTCATGGAGGTGATATAGTACATATTACAGAGGAAAAAACAGAAATTTAAGAAAATATAAAATTTATATTAAATAAGCAAGAAAACATTTACAATAGTTGAAAAATTATGTTTGTTTCTCCAAATCAAGATTAAAGATGTTGAAAAAAACGTCAAGCGGTGTATAATGGAAGATAGGAAAGAGTAATTAATACTATATAAAGTATTAATTTCTATATTATTATTTAAAATAATAAAGGTGGTGAGATTTTGGCATTAGAAGCAATAAATGAAATTAAGAAGGCTGAAGAGCAAGCTGAAGAGCTAATTCAAGAAGCTATGAGTAACTCAAAAGAAATAGTAAAAAATGCAAGCATTCAAGCAGAAGAGGAGTATAGCAAAACTCTAAATGAAGCAAACTTAAAAAAAGCACAAATTATAGCTAAAGCAGAAGATGAAGGAAATTCAGAAGCAAAGCCTATATTAGAAAAAGGCGAAAAAGAAGTAGTAAGCATTAAAAATATTTCTGAAGAGAAAAAGAATAATGCTATTAATTTAATCGTTGAGAGGATAGTGAAGATTCATGGCAATAGTTAAGATGAACAAATTCACTTTGCTTACCTTTGAATCTAAAAAGCAAAAACTTTTAAGGGAAATACAAGGATTATCTAATGTGGAATTTATTAATTTACAAGATGATGACTTCCTTGAAAAATATGAAGAGTTAAAAAGCTTAGCTAAAGACGATATAGATTTAGAGTATTCAAAGTATGAAGAAAATTTATCAAAAGCTAAATTTGCCCTAGAATTTCTTAAAAAATATGTTCCTAAAAAATCAGGATTAAAGTCATTACAAGAAGAAAAGCTAACATTAACTTTAGATGAATTAGATGAAAAAGTTAAAGCCTCTAAGTGGGAAGAAAGTTATAATAAAGCAAAAGAAAAAGAGGCAGAGCTGGCTAATTTAGATTCAAATATAACAAAGTTACAGGCTGAAATAGATACTTTAATTCCTTGGCAGGACTTGGATGTAGCTTTTAGTGAAATAAAAGATTTGAAAAATACATCATATTTCCTAGGAACTATAGCAAAATCTTATGAAGATACTTTATTAGAAGAGTTATCAAATGCATATGTTGAAATAATATCAAGAAGTAATAATGATATTAATCTTTTAATTTTATCTAATAAAGAAGATAGTGAAAATGTATCAGAAGTTCTAAGGGGAGTTGGATTTAGCGCCTTTAAAACCGAACATAAGGATGTTCCGATGAAGCTTATTTTAGAATTTAAGCATCAAATAGAGGAACTTCAATCAAAGAAATTCTTTATTGAAGAAGAAATTGCAAGCTTTGAAGAAGATTTAAAGAAGTTAGAATTAGCTTATGATTATTTTGTAAGTAAAGTTGAACGTGTTAAAGTTTCAACGAATTTCTTAAAGACAAAAAATATATGTGCAATTCAAGGATGGATAGCACAAGAAGATAATGAGGAATTAAAGTCTATATGTAGTAATACTCTTAAAAATGATTACTATATAGAATTTGAAGATGTTAAGGAAGATGAAATAGATGATGTTCCAATTAAACTTAAAAATGGTGAACTTGTTTCGGCTTTTGAAAGTGTAACTGGAATGTATAGTTATCCTAAATATAATCAAATAGATCCAACACCTTTACTTGCACCATTCTATTTAATATTCTTTGGAATGATGGTAGCAGATGTAGGATATGGACTATTAGTTTTAATAGGAGCAGCATTAGCTCTTAAATTCTTAAAACTAGATGAAGGTAAAAAAGATTTTGCAAAATTCTTTTTATACTTAAGTTTCCCAACAATATTTTTTGGAGCAATTTATGGATCATTCTTTGGAGATATTATAACATTACCAACCCAAATAATAGATACCAATAAAGATGTTATGACTATAGTGATTTTATCTTTAGCGTTAGGAGTTATTCAAATCTTCTTTGGACTATTTATAAAAGTTTACAGTTTAATTAGAATTGGAAAAGCAAAAGATGCATTATTAGATCCAGGTTCATGGATAATAACATTATTATCCATAGGTGGAATTGCAGCAGTTAAATTTTTAAAATTACCTAATATATTAGGTAATATATTTATTGGTACAGCAATTATTGGTGCTATATTAATAGTTATAGGTGGAGGAAGAGAAGAAAAATCTACAGGAGCCAAGATAGGGCAAGGGTTATATTCCTTATACGGCATAACAGGATATGTAGGAGATTTAGTTTCTTATACGAGACTTATGGCTTTAGGATTAGCAGGTGGTTCAATTGCAGGTGCTTTAAACCTATTAATTCATACTTTACCAGGTGTAGCAGCAATAGTAATAGGACCTATATTATTTGTTCTATTCCATATATTCAACTTAGGTTTATCATTACTTGGAGCTTATGTCCACACAGCAAGACTTCAATATGTTGAGTATTTTGGTAAGTTCTATGAAGGTGGAGGAAGACCTTTTAAAGCATTTAAAGTTTCAGAAAAGTATATAAAGATCAAAAGAAATTAGGAGGAATTATAAAATGGAAATGTCATGGATTCAATTTTTTATGGAAAATAACGGTGGATTAATATTTGCAGCTATGGGAGTAGCTTTAGCAGTCGGTTTATCTGGTATAGGATCAGCTAAAGGTGTTGGTATAGTTGGTGAAGCAGCAACAGGATTAGTTACAGAAGAACCAGAAAAGTTTGGTAAGGCATTAGTTCTTCAATTATTACCAGGTACACAAGGTTTATATGGTTTCGTTATAGGATTCTTAGTATTTACTAAGATGGCTTCAGGAATGCCATTAGACCAAGGTTTATATTTATTAGGTGCTTGTTTACCAATAGCATTTGCAGGTCTTTGGTCTGGAATAGCACAAGGTAAAGTTGCAGCAGCTGGTATTCAAATATTAGCTAAAAACCCAGAACATAATACAAAAGGTATAATATTAGCAGCGATGGTTGAAACATACGCATTATTAGGATTCGTTATTTCATTCATGTTAGTAAATAAAGGATTCTAGGATTGGAGAGAATAGGCTATGGCAAGTGTAAATAATCTGACTTCTAAGATCCTTAGGGATGCTGAAGAGAGAAAGGACAGTATTTTAGCTTCTGCTGAAGAAGAGAAAAATAATATTCTTTCAAAGAAAATAGCTAAAGCCAAAGAACTTGAAAAGGAAATTATACAAAAGGCTGAGCTTGAAGCTAAAACTAAGAAAGAAAGAATTCTATCTTCTGCTTCGCTTAAGGTTAGAAACAATAAGTTATCTGCAAAGCAAGAAGTTATAAAAGAAGTATTTGAAAAAAGTATAGATATGTTAGCAACTATATCTGGAGATGATTTTTTAAGATTTATAAAAAATTCAATACTTTCTCTAGGTGAAATAGGAGAGCAAACATTAATTTTAAATAAAGAAGGAATGGAAGTAGTAGATCTTACTTTTATTTATGATTTAAATCAATCATTAGGAGATAAAGGAAATATTAAGTTAAGTCCTAATACTGGAAATTTTAAAGGTGGATTTATTCTTGAAAGTAATGGTATAGAAATCAACAACACATATGAAGCTTTAGTAAGTTCATTAAAAGATGAATTGGAGTTTGAAGTAGCAAGAGTGTTGTTTAATTAAGGAGGGTAAGAGATGGATGTAATGAAATTTACCCAAGCTGTATCAAGAATATGGGTTTTAGAAACTAGACTTCTTGATAAGCCTAAAATTGATAGAATGATAGAAGCTCCATCAGCAAATGAAGTACTAAGAATATTAAATGAAACAGAGTATTCAAATGTTTCAGCTAATGTAAAGAGACCAGAAGATTATGAAGAAATATTAACAGCAGAATTAAAAAGGGTATATGAACTAGTATACGAAATAAGCCCTGTAAAAGATGTTGTTAAGTTAATGAGTTTAAAATATGACTATCATAATATAAAGGTGCTTCTAAAAGGAAAAGTATTAGGTAAGGATTTATCTTCAATGCTTATACAATTAGGTAATCTAGATTTACAGGAAATTAAACGTAAGATAGATGGAGATAATTTTAAAAGCTTAAACGGAAACCTTGGAAAGGGAGTTCAAGAAGCAATGAAATCTTTTGAGGAAACTAAAGATCCTCAAAAGATAGATATAATAATAGATAAATATATGTATAAAGAGTTAGTAGATATAAAGAAGTCATTGAATTATAAATTCATAGATAATTTAGTTAAAGCTATGATAGATTCTACTAACATAAGAACTTTACTTAGAATAAAGAAGCAAAATAAAGGAAGAGATTTCGCTGGGGAAGTTATAGTTAATGGTGGAGAAATAGATAGTAGCAAGCTTATAGCTTTACTAAATGAATCCCCAGAAAACATAATGGCTAAATTACAAAGTACGATTTATTCTGACTTAATAAAAGAAGGATTTGAGAGTTATATAGCTACAGAATCTGCAAGTCTTTTAGAAAAGTTAAGTGATAATTATATCATGGAGTTAATGAAAAATTCTAAGTTAGTTACATTTGGACCAGAAAAAATACTATCTTATATTTATGCTAAAGAAACAGAGATAAAAGTAATAAGAATTATAATGGTTGGCAAGCTTAATAATATTGCTGAGGAAGTAATAAGAGAAAGGCTGCGTGATATTTATGTTTAAGAAAATTGGAGTGGTTGGAGATAAAGATTCAGTTTTAGCTTTCAAAGCTCTAGGAATTGATGTTTTCCCAGTAGTTGAAGCTGATGAAGCAAGAAAAACTATTGATAGATTAGCAATGAATAATTATGCAGTAATATTTGTGACTGAACAAGTTGCAAAGGATATAGAAGAAACTATTGAGAGATACAATAGAGAGGTACTTCCTGCTGTAATATTAATTCCAAGCAATCAAGGAACATTAAATATAGGTATGCAAAGAATTAGCGATAACGTTGAAAAAGCTGTAGGCGTTAATATTTTATAGGAAGGTAGGTTGGTAAGTTTGAAGACCGGAAAGATAATTAAAGTTTCTGGACCTTTGGTAGTTGCTGAAGGAATGGATGAAGCTAATATATATGACGTATGTAAGGTTGGACACAAGGGCCTTGTTGGAGAAATTATCGAAATGAGAGGGGATAAAGCATCTATCCAGGTATATGAAGAAACATCTGGTATAGGTCCTGGAGACCCAGTTGTAACAACTGGAGAACCACTTTCAGTTGAACTTGGACCTGGTCTAATAGAATCAATGTTTGATGGTATACAAAGACCACTAGATGCATTTATGGAAGCAGCTCAGTCTAGTTTCTTAACAAAAGGTATATCTGTTCCATCATTAAATAGAGATAAAAAATGGGCATTTATACCTACAGTTAAAGTAGGGGATGAAGTTTCTGCTGGGGACATAATAGGTACAGTTCAAGAAACTACAGTTGTGCTTCATAAGATAATGGTTCCTTATGGAATTTCAGGTAAGGTTAAGAGCATAAATGAAGGTGAATTTACAGTTGAAGAAACAGTTTGCGTAGTAGAAACTGAAACTGGTGATAGAGAAGTTTCATTAATGCAAAAATGGCCTGTAAGAAAAGGTAGACCATATGCATCAAAACTTAATCCAGTAGCTCCAATGGTTACAGGACAAAGAGTTATAGATACATTCTTCCCAGTTGCTAAGGGTGGTGCAGCAGCGGTACCAGGACCATTCGGAGCTGGTAAAACAGTTGTTCAACACCAAGTTGCTAAATGGGGAGATACTGAAATAGTTGTTTATGTTGGTTGTGGTGAACGTGGTAACGAAATGACAGACGTTATTAATGAATTCCCAGAACTAAAGGACCCAAGAACTGGAGAAAGCTTAATGAAGAGAACAGTTCTTATAGCAAATACTTCTAACATGCCAGTTGCAGCTAGAGAAGCTTCAATTTATACTGGTATAACAATAGCAGAGTATTTCAGAGATATGGGTTACTCAGTATCAATCATGGCTGACTCAACTTCAAGATGGGCAGAAGCTTTAAGAGAAATGTCTGGTAGACTTGAAGAAATGCCAGGTGATGAAGGTTATCCAGCATACCTTGGATCAAGACTTGCAGATTATTATGAAAGAGCAGGTAAGGTTATTTGTTTAGGTAATGATGGCAGAGAAGGAGCTGTAACAGCAATAGGAGCAGTTTCACCTCCAGGAGGAGACCTTTCAGAGCCAGTTACACAATCTACATTAAGAATAGTTAAAGTTTTCTGGGGACTAGATGCTCAACTTGCATATAAGAGACATTTCCCATCAATTAACTGGTTAAATTCATATTCATTATATGCAGACACTATAGATGAGTGGATGAATAATGAAGTTGCATCAGATTGGGCAACTTTAAGACAAGAAGCAATGACTTTACTTCAAGAGGAATCAGGACTTCAAGAAATAGTAAGTCTTGTTGGTATAGATGCTTTATCAGAAGTCGATAGATTAAAACTTGAAGTTTCAAAATCAATAAGAGAAGATTACCTTCAACAAAATGCATTCCATGAAGTTGATACATATGCTTCATTAGATAAGCAATATAAGATGTTAAAGTTAATCCTTCTATTTAGAAAAGAAGCAGAAAGAGCATTAAAAGCAGGTGTTTACTTAAATGAAATTTTAGGCTTAAGTGAAGTTAGAGATAAAATTGCAAGAAGTAAATATATTCATGAAGATAATATAAATAAAATAGATGAAATAGAAGTAGAATTGAAAGCTGCTATAGATGCATTAATCAACGAAAAGGGAGGGGTTCTAAATGCTTAAGGAATATAAAACAGTTACAGAAGTTGTAGGACCTTTGATGGTAGTTGAAGGTGTTGAAGGCGTTAAGTATGATGAACTAGTTGAAGTAGAACTTCAAACTGGTGAAAAAAGAAGAGGTAGAGTTCTTGAAATAAATGGAACAAGAGCTATGGTTCAACTTTTTGAAGGTTCATCAGGAATAAACTTAAAGGAAACAAAAGCTAGATTCTTAGGAAGACCACTTGAACTTGGTGTTTCTGAGGATATGCTAGGAAGAATATTCGATGGTATGGGACACCCAATTGATAATGGTCCTAATATAATTCCAGAAAAAAGATTAGATATAAATGGTGAAGCTATTAATCCAGTATCAAGAGATTATCCATCAGAATTTATTCAAACTGGTATTTCAGCTATTGATGGACTTAATACATTAGTAAGAGGACAAAAGTTACCTGTTTTCTCAGCATCAGGACTTCCTCATGCACAATTAGCTGCACAAATAGCAAGACAAGCGAGAGTTTTAAATTCAGATGCTAACTTTGCAGTTGTATTTGCTGCAATAGGTATTACATTCGAAGAATCGCAATTTTTCGTTGATGAATTTAATAAAACAGGTGCTATAGATAATTCAGTATTATTTATGAACCTTGCATCTGATCCAGCTATCGAAAGAATAGCAACTCCAAGAATGGCTCTTACTACAGCAGAATTCTTAGCTTATGAAAAAGGAATGCATGTACTTGTTATAATGACTGATATAACAAACTATGCAGAAGCATTAAGAGAAGTTTCAGCTGCTAGAAAAGAAGTTCCAGGTAGAAGAGGATATCCAGGATATCTATATACTGACCTTTCAACTTTATATGAAAGAGCAGGTAGACTTAGAGGAAGAGATGGGTCTATAACTCAAATTCCTATTTTAACAATGCCAGAAGAGGATAAGACACATCCAATTCCAGACTTAACTGGATATATAACAGAGGGACAAATAATTCTTTCAAGAGAGCTATATAAGAAAGGTATTATTCCTCCAATAGATGTATTACCATCACTTTCAAGACTTAAAGATAAAGGTATTGGTAAAAATAAGACTAGAGAAGATCATGCTGATACAATGAACCAATTATTCTCAGCTTATGCACAAGGTAAGCAAGCTAAAGAATTATCAGCAATCTTAGGGGAATCAGCTTTATCAGATATAGATAAGCAATATGCTAAGTTTGCAGAAGCATTTGAAGAACAATATGTATCCCAAGGTTTTACAACAAATAGAAGTATAGAAGAAACATTGCAATTAGGATGGAAGCTTTTAAAGATACTTCCAAGAACCGAGCTTAAGAGAATAAGAGATGAGTATCTTGAAAAGTATATGCCAAAGGGAGATGAAGAATAGCCATGGCAAGATTAAATGTCAATCCTACTAGAATGGAGATGTCTAAGCTAAAAAAGAGATTAGCTACAGCTACAAGAGGACATAAACTTTTAAAGGATAAGCAAGATGAGCTTATGAGACAATTCGTTAATCTTGTCAAATATAATAATGAATTGAGAAAGTCTGTAGAAGCAGAGCTTCAAGGATCTCTTAAGGACTTTGTTATGGCTAGAGCTGTTATGAGCTCAGAATTTCTAGAGGAAGCAGTAGCTTATCCTAAAGAAAGTATATCTGTTGAAGTAGGAACTAAAAATATAATGAGTGTTAATGTTCCAGAGATGAATTTCCATAGACAGCTTGAAGGAGATGAAGGAAGTATATTCCCTTATGGTTTTGCAAGTACGTCATCTGAATTAGATGATTCAATTGCTAAGCTTTATGGAATCTTACCAAAGTTATTGGAACTTGCAGAAGTTGAAAAGTCAACTCAACTTATGGCAGATGAAATAGAGAAGACTAGAAGAAGAGTTAATGCTCTTGAATATATGACAATTCCTTCTCTGCAAGAAACTATCAAGTATATAAGAATGAAACTTGATGAAAATGAAAGAGGAGCTTTAACTAGATTAATGAAAGTTAAAGATATGATACAAGCAAGAAATTAATAAAAAGTCCCCTTTGAGGGACTTTTTTTATATTAAAGCAGAAATAGTTATGTTGGCTTTAAATGGAAGTTATACAATAAGCAAATCTATCTATGTTTTTATATTTTTTATTTTAAAGTAGGAGATAGAAATCGTCATAGTTTTGTCATTGATAATAATAGTTATAAATAGTATAATAAGATAATGAATTTAAGAGACATAATGAATTTGAATAATATTACAGTTAAGAGGTTAAGGAGAAATTATGCGATATATATTATCTTTTATATTAGCATTTTTAATAGTATATTTAATAACACCAATTTTGATTAAATTATCTTTTAAATATAGCTTTACAGACAAACCTACAAAAAGAAAAAAACATAAAGGTGAAACTCCACTTTGTGGCGGATTAGCTATGTTTATAGGATTTTTCACAGTATATTTTACAGTTAACAATTATACATCGATTAAAGAAAAGTCATGGATATTATTAGGCTCAGCTTTAATATTATTAATAGGATTAATAGACGATAGTTTCAAAACTAGAGGAAAGGAATTTCCTATATATCCAAGATTAATAATTCAATTATTGGCTGCATTTATTATATTTAAATCAGGAATAGTTTTTAGAGGGTATACAAATCCGTTTACAGGGGTTTATATACAGTTATCAGGAATAATACAATTTATACTTACAATTACATGGATATTTGGAGTAACAACGGTTATAAATTGGTCAGATGGTATGGATGGACTTGCCGGTGGATTATCATTGATTTCATCAATAACATTTGCAGCAGCTGCAATTATTCTAGGACAAAGTGAATCTATAAGTATGTCACTAATAGTAACAGGAGTAACTTTAGGATTTTTAATGTATAATAAATATCCTGCAAAGATTTTTATGGGAGATTCAGGAGCAAATTTTTTAGGATTTATATTGAGTATAATAGCTTTAGATGGTGCTTTTAAGCAAGCAACTTTAATGAGCTTATTTATTCCAATACTGGCTCTAGCAATTCCTATATTTGATAATCTGTTTGTTATAATAAAAAGATTTATGGATGGAAAACCAGTATATCAAGCAGATAGAAGTCAAATACATTATAGATTGGAAGCTAAGGGGTTTACTCCAAAGCAAGTTGTAACGTACATAAATATGGTTAGTTTAGCCTTTAGTATAATTTCTATAATATTACTTTTAATAAAAAACTAGCATAAGATATTTATTATAAAAATAATAAAAGGATTTGATTTATATATAAGATAAGTATATAATTACTGAAATAAAATAATTAATTAGAAAATTCAGCCAAAAGGCTGAATTTATTTTAAAGAAAAATAGTTTGAAGATTCAAAAAAAGACCATCAACTATCCAGTGTCAATTATCCATTATCAATTGTAAAAGGGGAGGATTATCATGTATAGCGGTAAATTAGTAAAATTAAGGGCGTATAAGGAAGCGGATATAGAAAAAGCGGTAGAGTTTATAAATGATGAAGAAGTGAAAAAACTATTAGATTCTAATATTCCATTTCCAATGACTAAATGGCAAGAAGAAGAGTGGGTAAAAAGTAGAAAAGCAAATTCCGATTTTACTTATGATTTTGCAATTGAGGATTTAAAAACCGGAAAATATATAGGTGGTTGTAGCATTAATGAATGTAATGTGAAAAATAGAACTTGTGAAATAGGCATAATGATTGGGGATAAAGAATACTGGAGCAAGGGATATGGAAGCGATGCATTAAATTTGCTAATAAAGTTTATATTTGAAGAAGTAAATATGAATAAGATAAAGCTTAAAGTTTTTGCTTTTAATAATAGAGCTATTGCATGCTACAAGAAAATTGGTTTTAAAGAAGAAGGTATATTGAAAAAAGAGTTATATAGAAGTGGAAAATATTACGATGTAATACCAATGGCAATTTTTAAAGATGACTTTGATAGTTAAAATCAGCAAATATGAAACTTGTAGATAATTCTTTTGTGAATTTGTTTCTATAATTTAGTAGCTAAAGAAGTGTATTTATAAATTTTAAATTAAAAATATATAATTTCAATATATATTTACAAATGTTTGTAAATAAAATATAATATAGAAAAAGAAGATTTAAAACTTATCAAGAGTGGTGGAGGGACTGGCCCTAAGAAACCCAGCAACCTACGTAGGTTAATTATAATGAATGATTTTCATTTATATAACCTTATGTGTGGTGCTAATTCCTGTTAGATAAGGGTAATTCATAGGCTGTATATTAATACCTAAAGGTTATCCTTTAGGTATTTTTTTATGTATAAAGAATATACTTTCAGCTATCAATATCCATTGGTAAATATCAACTATCAATAGAAATTGTAAATTATCCATATATATTATCAATTATTCATTGAAAAAAGGGGGCAAAACATGAATATAAATAATTTATTTGATAAAAAAGAGGTGGTTTTTTCTTTTGAGATATTTCCGCCAAAACAAGAATCGAAAATTGATACTATTTACAATACTTTAGAGGAATTAAAAGATTTAAAGCCAGATTTTATAAGTGTAACATACGGGGCAGGTGGAAGCTTATCTAAGAACATGACATGTGAGATTTCATCAATAGTAAAAAATAAATATAAAATAGAACCATTAGCACATTTAACATGTATAAACTCAAATAAAAACCAAGTAAATTCCATTTTAGATAACTTAAAGCAATCGGGGATAGAAAATATATTGGCTTTAAGAGGTGATATTCCGTTAGGTTATAAGGAAAGTAATGAATTTGATCATGCAAGTGATCTTATAAAGCATATAAAGCAAAGAGAGGATTTTAATATAGTTGGGGCATGTTATCCTGAAGGACATTTAGATAGTAAAAACTTAGAGGAAGATATAATTAATCTAAAGAAAAAACAAGAAGCTGGTGCTACACACTTAATTTCACAATTATTCTTTGATAATGAGTACTTTTATAGCTTTTTAGAAGAAAAAGAAAAGTACAATATAGATATTCCAGTACAAGCAGGAATAATGCCAGTTATAAATACTAAACAAATAAATAGAATTGTTTCATTATGTGGAGCTAAGCTACCAAAGAAATTTATTAGGATAATGAATAAATACGAATTTAATCCTGAAGCATTAAGAGATGCTGGAATTGCATATGCTACAGAGCAGATAGTAGATTTGATATCAAATGGAGTAGATGGAATTCATTTATATACTATGAATAATTCGTATGTTGCTAAAAGAATAAGCACAAGTATATTTTCTATATTAGATACTATAAATAATTGTGAAAGATTAATAAATTAGTTAATATATTAATGAGGATAGATATTTAAAGATAAATAAGATAGTTATGTGGAGGATGTAATATGGAAAAAGTAGAAAGTTTTGAATTAGATCACAGAATAGTTAAGGCACCATATATAAGAAAGTGTTGTTTGCTAACAGGTAAAAAGGGAGATAATGTAACCAAGTTTGATATTAGATTTTTACAGCCAAATAAAGAAGCCTTTGGAACAGCTGCGATGCACGGACTAGAGCATCTTTTGGCACATGAATTAAGAAGTAGATTAGAAGGAATAATAGATTTATCACCAATGGGATGTAGAACTGGATTCTATTTAAGTATATGGGGAGATAGAGAAGTTTCTGAAATAAAAGAAGCATTAGAATTATCTTTAAGAGAAGTTTTAAAGGCAACAGAAATACCTGCTGCTAATGAAATTCAGTGTGGAAACTACAGAGACTTATCATTATTTGGAGCAAAAGAGTATGCTAAGGAAGCTCTAGAAAAAGGTTTTTCATTAAATATATATGGAGAAAAATAAGGCTTTTATTCAGAGTTATAAGTTGATTTTAAGTATAAGACATATAATAATTTATTAATGAATAAAAATATACTATAAGATATAGGAGTTGTATTCTAATATGAAAAGATTAGAATACAACTTTTTTATTTCCTATGTAAGTATAAATGAAAGGAGATTTAATAGCCAGTAAAATAAATCAATAGTGGCATATATTTTATATATTTTAAAATAAATAGAAATATGATACTATTTAATTGTTAGAATATTTTAAAAATTCAGTTAAAAATGGGGGAGATAATTTGAGAGATAAATGTGGTAAATTTAAAGATTTAGAACTATTTATCCAAGAAGGGAATGATGATGAAAGTTCATTAATTGCTGTATTGCATCATGCTCAAGGACTATATGGGTATTTAGGAAGAGAGGTGCAGGAGTATATAGCTTATAGATTAAATATACCAGTATCTAAGGTATATGGGGTAATAACTTTTTATTCATATTTTTCTACAGAGCCAAAAGGAAAGTACGTAATAAGTATATGTACCGGTACAGCATGCTTTGTTAGGGGAGCATGTGATATATTAGAGGATTTTAAAAAGATACTTGGAATAAAAGAAGGGGAAACAACTAATGATGGATTATTCACTTTAGATACATTAAGATGTGTTGGATCATGTGCTATAGCACCCGTTGTACTTGTAAATGATAAAGTTTATGGATATTTTACTAAGCCTCAAGTAAACGAATTAATAAATAATTTAAGGGAGCAAGGTTAATATGGAGAAAATAAGTACTTATAATGATTTATTAAAAAAATATAAAGAATGTAAAAAGAAAATAGAGGTTAGAGAAAATCCAGAAAAATTTAATAATGATGAAATAAAAGAAAGGCATATATTAATTTGTGGAGGACCAGGATGCAAAGCATCAAATTCTGATAATATATTAAAGGCATTTAATGAAGAAATAACAAGATTAAATTTGCAAGAAGATGTAAAAGTTATAATGACAGGATGCTTTGGATTTTGTGCAAAGGGACCTGTAATAGAAATTATGCCAGATAAAGTGTTTTATATAAAAGTTTCTGAAGAAGATGTTAAAGAGATAATAGAAAGTCATATTCTTGAAGGTAGAGTTGTAGACAGGCTACTTTATGAAAATGAAGAAACTAAGGAAAAAATAAAAATAAAAGAAGAGATACCTTTTTATAAAAAACAAGTGAAAATAGCATTAAAAAATTGTGGAGTGATAGATCCTGAAAATATGGAGGATGCTTTAGGTGTAGGAGCTTACACAGCGCTAGGCAAAGTATTAACAACTATGACTCAAGAAGAAGTTATAAAAGAAGTAAGTGAATCTGGACTTAGAGGAAGAGGCGGTGGAGGTTTTCCAACGGGGAGAAAGTGGGAAGCTGCTAGAAGAGCAAATGGAGATGTAAAATATGTAATTTGTAATGCTGATGAAGGAGATCCAGGAGCTTTTATGGATAGAGCAATATTAGAGGGAGATCCTAATTTAGTATTAGAAGCAATGGCTATTTGTGGTTATGCAATTGGAGCTAGTAAAGGATATATTTATATAAGAGCGGAATATCCATTAGCTGTTCATAGATTAAAAGTAGCATTAAAGCAGGCGAAAGATATAGGACTTTTAGGAAGCAATATATTAAATACAGGATTCAATTTTGATATTGAAATAAAGTATGGAGCAGGAGCTTTTGTTTGTGGTGAAGCTACAGCGCTAATTCATTCAATTGAAGGACTAAGAGGAGAGCCGACAATGAAGCCACCAAGGACTTCAGAAAAAGGATTATGGCAAAGACCAACTTGTGTTAATAATGTGGAGACTTTTGCAAATGTTAGTCAAATAATTAACAATGGCGCTGAATGGTATAGTTCAATAGGAGCAGAAAAATCTGCTGGAACTAAGGTTTTTGCTTTAGCAGGAAACATTAATAATGTAGGTTTAGTAGAAATTCCAATGGGAATGCCATTAAGAGATATAGTTTATGAGATAGGCGGAGGAATTATTAATAATAAAGCGTTAAAAGCTATACAAACAGGAGGACCTTCAGGTGGTTGTATACCAGTAGAATATCTAGATTTACCTATAGAGTATGATACTTTAACATCAATTGGATCAATGATGGGCTCTGGGGGGATGATAGTAATGGATGAAGATAACTGTATGGTTGATATAGCCAAGTTTTATTTAGAATTTAGTGTCGATGAATCTTGTGGAAAATGTACTCCTTGTAGGATAGGGAATAAAAGAATATTAGAATTATTAAAGAAAATTACTGATGGTACTGCAGTAGAAGAAGATTTAGAAAAAATTAGTGAATTATGTGAAGTTGTTAGAGACGCATCTCTTTGTGGACTTGGAGAAGCAGCTCCCAATCCTGTATTAAGTACTTTAAAGTTTTTTAACAATGAGTATAAGGAGCATGTAATAGATAAAAAATGTACTGCAGGAGTATGTAAAGGATTAGTGAAATATGAGGTTACAGATAGTTGTATTGGATGTACTAAATGTTTAAGAGCATGTCCTGTATTAGCTATTAAGGGTAAAATTAGAGAAAAACATATTATTAATATTGATAAATGTATAAGATGTGGTTTATGCTACGAGGCATGTCCGACTAAAGCTATTATAAAAACTAGCTTAGGAGGTGAATTTTAAATGATAAATGTTAAGATAAATGGGGTTAATGTAGAGGTAGAAAAAGGAACTAGTATTTTAGATGCTGCAAAAAAACTTAATATAAATTTACCTACATTATGTCATATGTATATGGTGGATGGGAAAACAAGAAATTGCAAGGGAACTTGTAGGGTATGTGTTGTTGAAGTAGAAAGTTGGCATGGATTGGTACCAGCATGTGCAACTGAAGTAAGAGAAGGAATGTCAATAAAAACAAATTCTTTAAAAGCTATTAGAGCAAGAAGGACTATAGTTGAGCTGTTATTATCAAATCATCCAAAAGATTGCTTAAATTGTGATAAAAATATGAATTGTGAGTTGCAAAAATTAGCATCAGATTTAGGGGTAGATGAGAATAAATATGAGGGCGAAAAAGTAAAATTCGATATAGATGTTTCAGATGGTTTTGTTAGGGATAGAGAAAAGTGTATTTTATGTAGAAGATGCGTAACTGCTTGCAATGATATTCAAAAAGTTCATGCAATAACAGTAGCTAATAGAGGTTTTGGTACAAATATATCGACATTTTCAAATGACTCAATAAATGAGACTAACTGCACTTATTGTGGACAATGTGTAGCAGTCTGTCCTACAGGTGCCTTAAGAGAAAAAAGTGATTATAAAAAGGTGTGGGAAATTTTGGATGATAATAATAAATATGTTGTAGCTCAAATTGCACCTGCTGTTAGGTCAGCACTTGCTGAAGAATTTGGATTAGAACCAGGTGAATTATCAACAGGAAAAATTATAACTGCACTAAAATTGCTATCTTTTGATTCTGTGTTTGATACTAATTTTGCAGCAGATTTAACTATAATGGAAGAAGCAAATGAATTTATAGAGAGATTTACTTTGGGTGAGAACTTGCCACTTATAACTAGTTGTTGTCCAGCTTGGATAAATTATGCTGAATCTAATTATTATGATAACTTAAACTTAGTATCTAGCTGTAAATCACCTCAACAAATGTTTGGAGCTATAGCTAAAAATTACCTTCCACAGGAGTTATCTATAAAAAGAGAAAATTTAGCGGTAGTATCTATTATGCCATGTATAGCAAAAAAGCATGAAGCAAATAGAAAGGAAATGCAAGACATTGATGGTATAAAGGATGTAGATTTAGTTATAACTACAAGAGAGCTTGCTAAAATTATAAAAGAAGCTGGAATAGATATAGTTAATTTACATGATTCAGAATTTGATAATCCTCTAGGAATATCAAGTGGTGCAGGTACTATTTTTGGAACTAGTGGAGGTGTAATGGAAGCGGCACTTAGAACTGCTTATGAATGGATAACCGGTAAAGAATTAGAGAAAATAGATTTTGAAAATGTTAGAGGACTAGAAGGCATTAAGGAAGCTAAAGTGGATTTAAATGGAAAAGAAGTTAATGTAGCAGTTGTTAGTTCATTAGGAAATGCAAAAAAAATAATGGATGAAATTAAATATGGAAATTCAAAATATCACTTTATTGAGGTAATGGCTTGCCCTGGAGGATGTATTGATGGAGGTGGTCAGCCTTTTATAAAGTCAAATAGAGATGTGCTAAAAAAGAGAATGAATGCAATATATAATGAAGATAAAAATAAAGTTATTAGAAAATCTCATGAAAATCCTATGATACAGAAGCTATATAAAGATTATTTACAAAAGCCAAATAGCTATATTGCGCACCATATTTTACACATTAATTATAAAAGGAGCTAACTAAATAATATATAATAAGATTAATTA
>OGST01000235.1_pt1 | contig 46723 bp, 48 predicted proteins | sample 1574021 | NCBI WGS metagenome assembly OGST01 (sample SAMN03295847, study PRJEB24534) | human gut metagenome | isolation source: fecal sample 7 from infant 6 | host: Homo sapiens | place: USA: Pittsburgh, PA | collected 2014-07 | reverse complement strand
TATATATACTTTATTTATAAAATTTAATATTTTAGGAGAACTACACATGAAAAAAAATTTATATGTCTTATTAAAAGGAATGTTATTCTTTTTTTCTTTTGCCATTATTGGAAGTATCTTACCAACAATCCCCTCAAATAATGCAGCTATTTGGAGATTTGGTGCAGAATTAGTTCCGTTTCTTTTAATTATATCCATTACTCTAATATTTTGTATAATAGATAGAAAAACTATACATATTTTCAATAACATTTTTTTTAATATTTTTATTGGAATTAGTGTTGGACTTATTTGGCTTTTAATTCCTACTTTAATTTTAATATTAACAGGGACAATGAAAATCCTTAAAGTAAATTATGTTCCTTCATTATGGTTATGGATAATCTCTGCATTTCTTAATGTAATTATGCAAGAATTATTAATTCGTGGATATTTATATCAATTGATAAAAGAGAACTATAATGTTATTACTTCAACTATTATAACAACTACTTTATTTACACTTATGCATGGTGGTGTATTAACATATGGAATTATTCCAATATTAAATATTATAACCATGAGCCTATTTATTACAGCTATATTAGAATATACAAACTCACTTGTAACTCCAATTATAATTCATTCTATCTGGAACATAGTTGGTTCTATTATTTTAGGCAGCTTATCTTTAGCTAGTGATTATCCTAATTTACTTGAAGTTAATTGTTTAGGGAATAAACTCCTTTCAGGAGGTCTATGCAAACTGGAAGGAAGCATAATAGTACTTATTGTTAATGTTTTATTATTTATTATTTTTACAGAATTGACTCGAAAAAAATTTAAAAGATCTAATTAAACTCAAATAAATATACTGGATTTCATAACCCAAATAAAGTTGATACCTATTTTTATTGTGTGAACTAACAAACAAAACTTCTTAGAAAATTTCATAATTCAAAAAAATCTACAGATAAAATATCTGTAGATTTTAAGTATAAAAAATATTTAATTTCTCTGTATTAATACAAATTAAAAACTTTGTAAATTAGTTATTTTCGTGAGTAGTCATATCTCCTGATCTTAATGCTCTTCTTTCAGCTATTAAATTTTTAACTAAAACATCAATAGTCCAATTAATAGATGTTTCTGTAACCATTGCAACTAAAGGTCTTTGTATGCCTACTTTTTTTAAGTTTTCTAAAAATATATGAACTTTTCCAGGAGCTATGGCATTAAATATTATTGCTCTTTCTTTAACTCCTTCACCTTCTGTTTTTTCAATTTTATCTTCTAATATATTCTTTATAGTTTCATCTCCATTTTTAGAATTTAAAACTATTTGATCTTTTATTCCCATTATTCTAGCAAAGTTTTGTATTTTCTTTAATTCCTTATTTCCAAAGTTATATAAGATTACACAACTTCTTCCTTCTTGTTCACTTCTATCTGAAATATCTATTCTCTCAAATGACATAAGCAATTCTCCTTTGATAACAAATTGTAATTATTAATTAATATCAATTATATCATAATTCTATTAATAATCATATAATTTACATTTTCCTTCATATAAATCTAGATATATTTAAAAAGCTTTAAAAGTATCTAAGGACTTCTTTATATTGTTACTCATAAACAAAAGTGACATACATGCAAAATCATCAGCGCCAGCCCCTAATACTTCTTTAAAGTTATGTTCATTTATTCCTCCTAAGGCTATGACCTTGCAATTTACCTTTTCCTTAATCTCTTTTATAAAATCAACTCCCTTAGGAATTACGCCCTTCTTACATTGTGTTTCAAAAATAGGAGATACTAATATATAGCTTGCTCCTAATCTATCAGCCTCAAGGGCCTCTAAGATAGAATGAACAGATACTCCAACCTTTAAGGATTTAATTTCTTCTAAATTTCTCTTAAAATCATTAAAGCTTAAATGAATAAACTTCTCTTTCAAAATCCTTGCTGCTTCAATATTGGAATTTATTATTATATTTGTTTCCTCTGGAACTAACTCTTTTATTTTTATATAAACCTCTATTAATTCCTCTGTACTTAAATCTTTTTCTCTTAAAATTATATTTTTAACACCATATTTACCTGCTTCCTCTATGGTATTAAAATATCTTTCCCTATTTACTAACTTTCTATTGGTTATTAAAAACATAAAAATCACCATTTTAATAAAAAATTATTTTAAAATCTATGCCAATCCTTAAATATAGGTTGATAACCTTGACTTTTTATTAATTCCTTAACTTCACTTACAGAACTTTCATCATTTATATCAAATTGGCTTGTACCTTTTTCTTTTAAAGAATGGCCTCCAACCTCAGTTGAAACTCCAGCACTGATTTTGCTCACTCCTAAGGGAATTAAATTTCTTCTAAAATCCTTTCCTTCTCTAGTAGATATATTTATTCCCCCTTGAGGATCAAATAGTCTATAGGCTAAAAGTATTTGAACTAGTTCCCTATCATCAACTTCATTTAACTTTTTAAGCCCTCCTTCACAGGGTCTTATTCTTGGCACCGAATAACTTATATCTATATGAGGATACTTATCTCTTAAATATTTTCCATGCATTGCTGTAAAGAAGGCATCTATTCTAAAATCAGCTAATCCTAATAAGGCTCCTATACTTATGCTTCTCATTCCAGCTTCTGCTCCTCTCTCTGGAGCTTCTAATCTGAATTTATAATTTTTCTTTGGACCAGCCACATGAACCCTATCATATACTTTTTCATCATAGGTCTCTTGATATACAGTAAGCCCTTCAGCACCTGCTTCTACCACCTTTTTATATCCCTCTTCTGTCATTGGATATATTTCAATGGTTATGGAAGGAAATTTCTCTTTCAAAGTTTTAATACTCTCTTCTATATACTCTACTGGAGTATGATATTCACTTTCCCCTGTTAATATTAAAATATGTTTAAATCCATCCTTTGAAATAGCTTCCCCCTCTTTTTCTATTTCTTCTTGATTTAATTTTTTCCTACATATTTTATTTTCTACATTATACCCACAATATGAACACTTATTTACACAATAATTTGAGATATACATAGGTGTATATAATAATATTGTTCTTCCAAAATATTTTAAAGAGAGATTTCTTGCTTCTTGAGCCATTTCTTCTAAAAGCTCTTCTCCCATAGGAGATATTAAATTAAGTAAATCCTCTGGTCTCTTATTTCTTTCATAAATACTTCTTAATACATCTTCCTTTTTTACAGAATCAAAATATCCATAAAAATCAAAATCTCTATATTTTTCTACTACATCATAAAAACTCAATTAAATCATCTCCTAATCTAAAAATCCAGTAAGTGGAGATGAAGCATTTCCAAACTTTGATTCTCTTCCCATTTTAGCTTCATAAGCTAATCTGCCACCTTCTACTGCCATTTTAAAAGCTCTAGCCATATTTATAGGATCTTCTGAGGATGCTATGGCAGTATTAACTAAACAAGCTGCAGCTCCCATTTCCATAGCTTCCATAGCCTGTGATGGCTTTCCTATACCTGCGTCAACTATAATAGGAATATCTAATTCATCTATCATTATTTGAATCAATTCTTTAGTCTTTAACCCTCTATTACTTCCTATTGGTGCACCAAGTGGCATTACAGCTGCCGCCCCAGCTTCTATTAACCTTCTTCCTGCATAAAGATCTGGACACATATAAGGAAGGACAATAAATCCTTCATCAGCTAATACCTTAGTTGCCTTTATGGTTTCTTCATTATCTGGAAGCAAATACTTAGAATCTGATATAACTTCTATCTTTATCCAGTTTCCACATCCCATAGCTCTTGCTATCCTTGCTATTCTAATAGCCTCCTCTGCATTAGTTGCCCCAGAAGTATTAGGAAGTAGTATTACATCCTTAGGTATATTTTGAAGAATATCCTCTTCCTTATTATCTAAATCTACCCTTCTTAAGGCTAAAGTTATAACTTGAGAGCCACTTCCCTCTAAAACATCCTTTATTATTTCATTTGAAGGATATTTACCACTTCCAACAAAAAGTCTATTTTTTATTTCTACTCCACCTATTATTAACTTGTCCATAAAAAATTCCCCTTTTCTACTCACTACTCTTCTTATTTCTTCATATTTTAGACTAGTATTTTATTTTTTATATATAAACTCTGTCTAAAAAGCACTTAAAATCCACTCTATTTTTACTATTATTTATTTTTGAAATTCTATTTTATTAATAGCTATATCTATAACTAAATTAGCCATGTGATTTGCACATATAGCCACTCTAGGAGCCATTAATCCACAGCCTTCCTTAGCTTCATTTACCAAATCTCCACAAATATAAAACTTATCTGTTATTTGCTTTGTTTTTATTAAATTTGAATCATAAAAACCAGCCATTCCTGAAGAGGAAATCAAAAATTTTTCCTTCATATTACTTAAAACATAATTAGCTAATAAGGCTTTGTAATCTGGATTATCAAAGGCTTCTATTATTATGTCAGCTCCTTGTAAAATACCCATATTATCTTCAGAAAGCTTAAGATTTAAAGCTTCTATTTTTATAAAAGGATTTATTCTAATTAAGTTTCTTTTTAAAGCAGTTACTTTAAATTCTCCAATATCCTCAATATAATACTGTTGCCTATTTAAATTAGAAGGTTCTACTATATCAAAGTCTACTAAACTTATACTTCCAACCCCTATTCTTCCTAAGGAGATAGCAATATTAGATCCAAGGCCTCCACATCCAGCTATTAAAACCTTAATTCTTTTTAGTTTTTCATGAATACCTGGTGTATGCCTAGATACCATTAGTTCTTCTAACTCCTCTTTATTAGGCATAATTCCCTTTTTTATAAAGACAATCCTATCTCCATCCTTAAGTTTCTTATCTTCTACAAGTGGAAATCCATTTAAAACTATAACATCAGAATCAGGAAATTCTTCATTTTTTAAAGCATATACTGTACAATTTTCCTTTACCTCTCTCCACTTTTCATTAATCTTTATATTCATAAAGGTCCCTCTTATCTTTTTTCTCTTTTATTTTCACTCACCTTTTATTGTTTAGACTTCTTAAATACTTCTTAATCATCCTCCACCAACAAAGGCAATAATCTCAATTACATCTTCATGATTAAGTAAGATTTCATTATAATTACAGGAATTAACTATCTCTTTGTTTAGTTCTACAACAACTCTCTTACTATTTACATTTAAACTTTTTAGCAAATCATAAACTGTATTAAGTTCACCTTTTTCTACTTTCTTACCATTAACAATCATACCTTCACCTCTTTTCTATATTCTTAAGACTTTTATACCAACAAAAAAAGGTTTAGCAATATTGCTAAACCTTTTAAAAATATATTCTCTAATTAATCATAATAATATTTTCTAATATGAAAAATCACAACTTAAAATATACTTCCCTACGTTGGTATTAACCAAATCAGGTTATTAGAGTTAGGATTTATTATCCCTCTCAGCCTTTTACAGCACCCCTAGCAATATCTTAAAATTATTTGTTTTTATTTATCATAACTCAAAAAACATTTTTTATCAATTAGTTTTTTCCTTCTTTTCTAATCTTCTATTTTTCATTGTTATTAAATTATTATTTAACATAGCTGTTAATATTAATCCTATTAAAGCTATAATAGCACATGTTAAGAATAATTTAGTATATCCTGTATTCATTGTTTGTTGGAATGCAGTTTCTATTGCATCTTTAGCTCCATCTAAACTTTGCATATATGATTTTTCAATCATATCAATATTCATATGAGGATTATTTGCAAACTTGTCTCCTAAAGCTGCAAATTGTGATTGTGCCATTCCTTTTATAAGACTAAATATATTAGTAACACTGGCATTTCCCATTGAATTAGCAATATTTGAAGCTCCACCACTATTTGACATGATATTAGACATTCCATCTACATGTGGCATAACTTTTTGTAATGCTTCTGGAACTCTTCTACCTGCATCTGATATAAAGTTAATAAGAATATTTGGTGATACTGCAATACCTATGGATTTAATTAATGATACTGCTGATTGTCCAACTGTAGCTTCATTATCGGGTACTAAACTAAGCATTAAGTAATTTATTGGTGTTCCCATAGAGAATCCTAAGCCAAATCCCATAATAGCTAAACCTATTATTAAGTTAACCATACCTGGGTGTTTAGTTGTTACATATCCTTGATAAAGGTTACCTATGATAACTAAAGACATACCTATTAATAGTACTTTTTTAACTCCTATTTTATCTATAAATTTTCCACCTAAAGGTGCTGCTATACCTACAAATATTGCAAATATTGTAACTATATATCCACCACTACCCATTGGTGTTCTTAATATATTTTCACTAAATTGAGGAATAAATACTGTTGCCATTAATCCACAACCTACAACAAAGCTTAATATTAAAGTTATAGCTATTTCCTTATTAGTAAAGTAAGATAAGTTTATTACTGGATCTTCTGCTTTCTTTTCTACCCAAACTAATATTGGAATTGATATTATAAATATTAAAAGATATGGCCAAACATCTAGTGATTTTATTGAATTAGCAAAATCATAGAATTTTAAGTTTGTAGCTCCATACATTAAAGATAAAATTAATATTGTTAATACTCCTGAACCACAAACATCTAATTTCTTAATTCCTTGTGCAGAAGTATTTTCTTCTAATTTAGTTGCCATAAGTAATATTATTATACTGATTGGAACATTTACTAAGAATAAAAATCCCCAGTTTTTATCTCCAAAAATAGAAAGTATTCCTGAACCTAAGGTTGGTCCTACAACTGTTGCTATTCCATATACTCCTCCAATCATCCCTAGAGCTGAACCTCTTTTTTCAACTGGGAATGATGTTCCTATGTATGCTGTAGCTATTGGCATTATACCTCCGCCACCTATTGCTTCTATAACTCTTGAGAATAATAAGAATGTATAACTATTTACGTAATCTGATACCCCACATAGTAAAGAACCTAGTCCAAATAGAGTTATTGAAACCATGTAAACTTTTTTTCTACCATACTTATCAGAAAGTTTTCCCATAAGAGGCATTGATACTGCATATGCTAAGGTGTATATTGTTACAACCCAAACACTAGCATTTTGTGAAACTTTTAATCCATCAGCTATTATATCTCTTGCTGGTGAAACTATACCAGAGTCAATAGCTCCCATGAAGATTCCTAACAAGAAGACAGCCATGGTAATTCCAACTGATTTTTTCTTCATTATTATCACCCTTTCGTAAGTTTTTACTTATTCTAAGTGTGACTTTTATTAATATTATTTCTTTAAATACCATTAATAAAACTCACAGTGAACTATGTTCAGTTTACTACCTAAAGCTTATAAAATCAAAGTTTGAATTTTCTTAAATTCTCCCAAAATTTATTAAAACTCCTTATTTATTTTATTTTTATTCACATTTAGTTAATATTTTGTTAACATTATATTTTCTAAAAATTAAGGGCCACATTAAATCTTAAAAATAAAATTCATGAATAATTTCAACAAATGTTTATGAGTTTTATTTATAAGATACATAAATGTAGCCCATTTAAATTATTTTAACTTTTCAATTTCTTCTTTTAATTTTCTTATTTCTTCATCTTTTTCTTTTAATTTAGTTTCATAATAATTGTCTTTATCATCTAAATTATTATTTAACATATTTATTAAGGAAGCCATTTCATCTGCACTTCCTACAATTCTATTAAAAAGTAAAAGATTAGATTTTAATATCTCTGGAATTTCATTATGAGAATATCTTAGTCTATGATCAATTTCTCCATACCCTTCCTCAAAAATAGTTCTTACTTGAATTTCTGCAATAACCTTTTGGTTAGTAGGATAACATTCTACAAGATAATGAACTGATCTATATCCTGATTGTCTTGATATAACTTCAATACCAAGATTATCAAATATGCTTCTATCATCTCCATCTCTTATATTTGCTGTTATTTCAATTACATTCCAAGTCTTTATTATGAAATCATGTATATCCTTCCATTGATCCTTAAATATATGTAAAACCCTTATTCCTATTAAGTCAGTTATTTCATTTTTATAGTTATCCTCATTAAAATAAAAATCTTCACCATACTTTTCTTTTCTATCTTCTGTTTTTCTAATTATTTTTTCTATTAATCTGTCTGGATTTTTTATCCTTGATTTAACAGAATGAACATTTTCATTAGAACGAAGTATATTGGCTATAAAATCAGCTTGATTATAATAAGACCCCTCAAACTTTACAAAATCCTTATATATCCTTTGTAAATCTTCAAATTTAATTTTATTTTTCTCTATATATTCTTCTACATGATGATATTTCTTAAGAAAAACTTCTTTATTTAAACTTCTCATAACTATCTCCCCTTATTTTGTTTATTGCTATATACAGTAGACTATAAGCTATGTTTATCTATTAATCTCTTTAAATCTTCTAAACCTAAATCAATTTCCTCTTTGGAGAAATTATATCTTTTAAGTTCTTCTTCACTTTTATTAGCTAATAAGCTATACATTTTCTCTCCTATTTCATATATTTCCATAGAAGGATTTTTCTCTGCCTCTTTAAAAAGCATATCCTCAGCCTCATCAATTTTCCCTTTAGATATTAATCCTCTTAAAGTTATCCAAAATATATCATCCTTTGAATAAGTATCAGCTAAAAGAAAATCATTTTCTCCATCATTGTTTAATAAGAATCCCATTAAAACACCTACTTTTCTATTTCCTTTATTATATCCTTATCTTAAAAATACTTAACTTTATTTAAAAAGCTCTAAATATTCTTCATATCCCTTTTCCTTTAATTCTTCCTTTGGAATAAATTTTAAAGAAGCAGAATTTATGCAATATCTTAATCCACCTAAATCCTCTGGTCCATCACAAAACACATGGCCTAAATGTGAATCTCCTAGTTTACTTCTAACTTCTGTTCTAATCATTCCATGACTTTTATCTACCTTTTCTTTTATTATGCTTCTATCTATTGGTTTTGAAAAGGCAGGCCATCCACAAGAAGAGTGAAATTTATCCTTTGAAGTAAATAAAGGCTCTCCAGTAGTTATATCTACATATATTCCTTCTCCATTAAAGTCCCAATATTCATTTGTAAAAGGTCTTTCAGTTCCATTTTCTTGAGTAACATAATATTCTTCCTCAGTTAAGACTTTTTTTAATTCCTCTTTTTCCTTCTTTGTATATTTCAAAATGATCACTCCATTTTTTATTTATTATTATTTTAAAATAATACTTATGTAAAATATTATTTTAATGAGTTATATTTACATTCTTTCAAGATAATCTTTTATATTTTCAATTATTATTTCTAAAGCTTTAATGCTCCTTAATACATTTCCTTTTATACATAATGAATGGCCAGCATCCTCTATTTCTAATACTGTTAATCCTTCAGATTTTATTTTTTCCAAATTCTCTGAAGATATTAAAGTATCCTTAGTACCAGTTATTATTAATCCTTCTTTATCTAATTTCTCTTTAAAGGTCGCATTTATAGGAGTTAAATAAATATTTTTAATATGAATATCATAATTTCCCTTAATTTCTTTATCTATTCTACTTTGTAATACTGTACCTAGACTTTTTCCTATAAGAATAATTCTCTTATATTTTCCTCTTCTAAGTTCTAAGGCACTAAAAATAATATCTAGAGTTTCAAGTAATAATTCTCTTATATCATTTTCATCCTGTCTATTAAAAGATTCTCTACTAACTTGAAATCCATATTCTATTCCTAAACAATCAAATTTAAAATCTAAAATAAGCTGTTTAGAATAATCTAAAAGTGCTTTATCTAGGGTGTACCCAAGGCCTGGTAGTATTATTGCTAAGGTATCACTTTCATTACAAATTAATTTATTCTTAGTTATGCATTTCCACATTGATTGTTTTTCTATATTAAAACTGTTCATATTTTAATCACCTTCTTTTTAAATTCTATTATATAATTATATGTTAAATTTTTTCAAGGAAGAAAAATTTATATTTATATTTTCCACAAAGGATTTTCTATAAAATGGAAGAATATATAATATAATCTCTCTTTTAGAAAGGAGTTTTTATGAATATTGATAATATAAAAGAAGTTCAAGCAAAAAGTAATAAAATGATCTCTGAAATTCATTTTAAAGAACAATGTAGCTGGCTTAGAAACTCAAAAAAGAAAAAAGATTTAAAAAATAACTTTTCAAAAGAAATTTATGAGGACCTAAAAGATAAAAAAATATATTTAGAGTTACTTGAAAAGGAGATTAGTGATATTTTTTCTAGCAAAGATTTTACAAGTAAAGAAAAGAATCGCATATATGAATTAACTAATGAATCCTTTTGGAAATGGAAACTTAATATAGATAAAAAATAAAAAACATCATTAGTATTTTCTAATGATGTTTTCTTATACTATTTACTTGATTTATCTTTATTATTTTCACTTTGATTGCTATTATTTTCTTCCTTAGAAGTGTTTTTTATAACTTTAAAGTCATATCCTTCATTCTTGTAGTAATCTATTATTTGTGGTAATATTTCTACGGTTTTTTCTTTTCCTGCTGCATCATGCATAAGAATAACTACATGATTTTTTCCTTTTGATGTTTTTTTCACATAATTAAGCATTTCCTCTGTAGAATATGGTTTTCCCTCTGCATCACCATCTAAGGCATTCCAATCAACATTTATTATTCCATTTTCCTGTAATGTATCGTCAAATTCTTTAAGAGAAGGATCCTTATAATATTTTCTTGTTCCATACCCACCTGGCATTCTTAATACCTTGCAATCAAATTCTCCTCCTAAAATGCTCTGCATTATATCATTAGTCTTATTAAACTCATCCATAAAGGAATCAATTTTTAGCTTATTTCCTGGATATAATTTTTTAAAATCATGACTATAACTATGGTTTGCAATAGCATTTCCACTTTTTAATTCTTCTTTTAAATATTCTTGTCTTTTAGAGTCTTTTTCTATACTACTTCCTAAAACAAAAAATGTTCCATGTACATCCTTATCTTTTAATATATTTAATATCTTTTCTGTTGAATTAGATGGTCCATCATCAAAGGTTAAAAATACATATTTTCCTTCACCTTTATATGTGTCATTAGCCATAGCTTGTACATCTTTAGCATCAACTGCATACTTATCTGCTTCATATGTAATATTCATTCCAGGCATTACATCATCTGGATTAGGCTTTATGACCTTCTCCTGCTCTTCCTGTTCTTTATTAATTGAAGCCTTATTAGCTAAATTGCTACCTATCATTGTAACAACTTTTATTCCACCCCATAATAATACTATAATTGCTAAAACTCCTAAAAATATTTTCAAAAAATTATTTTTATTTGAGTTTCTCCTTTTAGAAAAAATCTCCTTACTCATTCTTTCCTCCTATGTTAAATTTGTATATTTTATAATTACTCCATTTCTCACTTAGATAATTATCTTTTAATTTTTTTAATTTATCATTTCAAAATAGTTACATTTTTTTAATAATTATAAAATTAATTTTAGTCTAAATATTATTATATATCAAATGAAAGTATATTTTCTAATAAAAAATAAGAATAAACTCTATTAAGATAAATTACTAAAGTTTATTCTTATGATTAATTAAATTTATCAGCTTAAATTATTCTTAAAATACATAAGTCCATACATAGCTACTGAAATTCCTAAAAATATCAATTGAATAAAAGAAAGTCCACTTATTAAACGATTGTTGACTTTTCCATAAATAAAAATCCTTCTTAAGACTTCTATTATTAAAAATATAGTTAAAGTTTTAAGATATATTTGCTTTTTCTCTAAGTATTTGCCGTAACATACATATATAAGATATATAATACAAGTTACAACAATAAAGCTTATAATAAAATCTCTATTTATCATCCTATCCCTCCTCACTAAAACTATATTTTTATTTAATTTTACAATTCTATATTTTTATTTTACAATAAAAATTGCTGAATAAATATAAAGGATGGTTTAATAATGACGAAATTTTATAAATTTTTAATTTCTATAATAATATTAGCCTTAGTTTGTCTTATATTTTTCCTTGCTAAGAGTAATATATTAAATTTAGATAGCTTAAAAAACTTAATTTTAAGTTCTGGATATTTTGCTCCCCTAATTTATATAATAGCCTTTGCCTTAGTTCCATTAACTTTTTTCCCTGATTCAGTACTAGCAATCTTAGGTGGAAGTATATTTGGACTAGGAGGAGGATTCTTATATACAAGTATCGGTGCTTTAATAGGAGGAAGTATATCTTTCTTTATTTCTAGAATCCTTGGTCAATCCTTTGTGGAAAAGTTTGAAAATGATAAACTTAAAAACATACAAGAATTATTAAAGGACAATGGATTTTTAATGATTCTACTTTTAAGATTAATCCCTCTTTTCCCCTTTGATTTAATAAGCTATGGAGCTGGTCTTACTAAAATATCATATAAAGACTTTGCTTTAGGTACTTTAATAGGAACTATTCCTGGCATATTAGTTTTTGTAAATTTAGGAGCTCAATGGATTACTTTTAACAAAACAAGTATATATCTATCTGTAAGTCTATTAATATTATTTATAATAGTATCTGTGTTCTTAAAGAAAATTTATATAAATAAGCATTTAGCAAAAGGTAATTAAATCTTTAAAAATAAAAATAGTCCAAGGATTTTTTCTTCCTAGGACTATTTTTATATTTGTAAAAACCTTTTATAAATCTTTATAGTTACTTATATTTATTGGTTCTATATTATTTTGTCTTGCCCATCTGTTAAACATATTAAACACATGTTTTTCATCTAATTTTTCTCTTAATAAATTTTCATCTTCTTTATTACAAGCTAAGTATTCTTTAAATAAACTCTTCTTATCATCTGATAAGGATCTTATAAATTCTTCTCTCTTTTCTTCTGATATATTATTAAACTGATTTTTAAAGTCAAAATTAAAATCCTTTCCAGCCTTTCCATTAGTATCTTTAGAAAAACTCTTAAATACCATTTTTATTTTATACATTGACTCAAATAATAATCCTACAGCAAATAATATTATTCCTACTAAAATTAAAGCTTTCACCTAATCATCTCCAAACTAAATTTTTATTTAAACTATATTAAGTAAAAAGGAGCATATTAAAATTTAACTCCAAAGAAATTCTATCATAGTTTTCTTTGTAAATATAATTTTAATACACTCCCTCTAAATTAACTTATATAATTCATAGGATTTACCCATTCACCATTTATCATTATACCAAAATGAAGGTGAGGTCCTGTACTATATCCTGTTGATCCTACATAGGCAATTACTTGTCCTTGTGATACATGTTGACCAGCTTGTACAGCAAGTCTAGATGAATGTCCATATAAAGTACTTGTTCCATCTCCATGATCTATTATAACCATATTACCATAAGCAGTATTCCATCCTGCTTCAACAACAGTACCTGACTTTGATGCAAGAATAGGTGTTCCATAAGATGCTCCTAAATCTGCCCCTGTGTGAACACTTCTTTTTCCTGTAACAGGATGCACTCTAGGTCCAAAGGGATCTGTAACTCCACCTGGAGCTGGTCTCATAAATCCACTTGAGGAATTAGCCTTTGTCTCTGAATTTCCCTCATTATTAGATGAGCTTGATTCTTGGCTACTTTTATTGTTTGTACTACTTTTACTATTATTATCACTATTTACCTTAACACTTTTTTTCTCATTAATTAAATTATTTATATAATCTTTAAGATTAGCATTATCTTCTTCATAACTGTTTATTTCATCTAATACTGTTCTTTCTTTTTCACTTAAGCTATTTATTTCAGATTGTTTTTCTTCTTCTAAAGAATTTAATTCATTTAATTGAGATTGATACTGACTTACTAAGGTATCATATTCTTTCTTCTCATTTTCTAACTTAGTTTTTTTACTTGATAAGTCTTCTTCTTGACTTTTTAATTGAGATTCTTCACTTTTTAATTCACTTTGAACCTTCTTTATATCATCAATTAACTTATTATCTGTGTCCACCACATATTTTATGCTTGATACATTACTTACAAAGTCCCCTACATTTTTTGATTCAAGCATTATGTATAAAAACTGATTGCTTAAATTAGATTTATAAGCACTTCTTATTCTACCTGAAAGTATTTCTTCTTTTTCTTCTTCTTCCTTTTTCTTCTTATCTATATTGCTTTGAATATCATTAATTTGTCCTTGAAGTTTATCTATACTATCTTTTAAGGAATCAATATTACCTTTATATTCATCAACTTTCTTTTGAGAAGTAAGTAACTTTTGATTTTTATCAGCTACTTGTTTTTGTATTTCGTCTAATTTACTTTGAGATTTACTCTTCTCAGAATTTATATCACTTTGTTTATCTTTAAGATCATCTATTTTATTTTTATTACTATCAATTTCTTGTTGAGCTTCTTCTGTAGTCTTAGCTTGTACAATATTAGTGCTATTTATTGAAACCGCAAAAATCATTGATATACTAAGTATAATTGCAGTTAATTTTCTCTTATTCATAATATTTCACCTATTTCTTCTTTAAATATATTATTTTACTAAAACACTACACATCAACATATTATACACCATAAAAATAATTTTGTTAATATAATAAGTATATATAGTAAATTAAATTAATATCCTCTTAACTATGCTTTTAAAAAGACTATACAAAACATACTTTTCTTAAGTAATATGCTTTTATATAGTCCTTAATTATAAATTAAAATTTTTCATTTTTTATTTCATCATCTATAAGTTCTTCTAGAGTTTTAAACTTACTTTTTCCTTTTAAGTAATGTTTTTTTATGCTATCTTCCATTTCTGATAGTGAAACTTCAGCATAAAACTCTTCTTCCTTGAAATCATGTTTCATTCTTTCATATATTCTTTTTATTATATTTTCTCTATCTTTACTACTTATTTCTTTACTCATAATCATTCACTCCCTATACAAGTTAATAATTTATTAATAATTATATTATACACATGGACTAAAATATATTAAAGTAATTAATTAAAATTATTCACCAAATCTTCTATTAATATCTATACTATTACTAGATTTTAAACTTAGGAGGTTTTTTATGAGTAAATCTGCTTGGGACTATACCTTAGAAATTCTATCCTTAATGGGTGACATTGATTATTACAATGATTTGTTAAGTAAAAATCTTAACAAGAAAGAGCGAGAAGTGTATTCTAAAAAAGTAGACGCACTAGAAAGTAAGTTCTTCTCTTTAAAAGAAAAGCTAAAAAACACATCAATTTTTTAATGAAAAAAAGGTCCAACAAAAGTTGAACCTTTAAACAAACTCAATTAATGTTCCCAAATATGCCGTCACACTTACAATTTTATACCTGCCTCTCGCAGGTGGGTTTTACGCAAACTAACTCGATCATCTTCCGTCACAAAAGTGAAGTAAAACTTGAAGCCCGATTTCATTAGCTGTTTTGCAAATCCCGTATTTCTCATGTAGGTTAAAATTAATAAGCTTCGCGTACATCTCAGGATTAATCATGTTTTTATTATAACACAAGATATAAAAAAAGCAACATTGAATTTTTAGAATGTTTTTACTATTAAGATAGTTTTAGTTAAGTATAAACTTAAAACTATTCTAAAAACTATTTTAATTCATCTAAAATATCATCTATTTCTAGTTCTTCATCCTCTGGTAAGAACACAGCTAAGAACTGTTTTCCTGAATAATTGCTAGCTTCTATTTCATATCCTTCAGCTTTAGCTATTATTTCAAAGTCTTCCATAACTTCTTCTAAAATCTCTTCAACACTATCTGTTGCAATATCATCTAAATATGGAATAACACCTTCCACAATCCATGGATTACTATCTTCTTCATAGTCTGTTTCATCATTTGCACAAGCTTTAGCACCTTGTATCTCTACATCTTCAAAATCATAATAAAATTTAAGAGCTAATCTGTTCTCTTCTGAAGAAACTTCCTCTATTTCTGTTAATCCATTAGTAGATAAAAAATTTATTATTCTATACTTCTCCATAATATTTACCTCTTTTTAGTATAATAACTTCTTATATTCTTTTTTTACTAATCTAAATTCTTCATCATCTTCAACTAAGTTATATTCAACTGAATCATTTACTTTATCAACTCTAAAAACAAAGTCATCAGCTTCATCTCCGTTACCCTCTACTGGTGAAAGAACTATATATTCTTTTTTGTTCTTTTCTCCTAAATATATTTTAGCAACAACCTCAAATTCAACTTTATTTCCCTCTTCATCTCTAAAAGCCATTATTTGTTTTTCTTCCATTTTTTCTCCTCCTAAATCAACCTATTAAAGGTGATTTTTCCTCTTTATAAAATATATATTCATAATGTAACGCTCTAGTTAAAACCACATAAAGAAGTTTCTTATCTATTTCATTATCATTATAATTTTCTTTATTTAAATTATAAACTATAGTACAGTCAAATTCTAATCCTTTAGTAAGATATGACGGTATAATTATTAAATTCAAATCAAACTCTTTTTGATCATCTTTTATTAGTTCAAAGTCATAATTTGAATATTTCTTAACTAAAGTTCTTATCTTCTTACATTCATCAAGGGTTTTACCCACTATAGCTATTGAAGTTTTTCCTTCATCTTTTACTTTTTTAACTATGTTATCTAATCTTTCACAAAATTCTTTTGCATTATTAAACTTAATTTCCTCTGGAACCATTCCATGTCTTAAAACTGGCTTTGCTGGCTCTTCATAGGTATTTTGTTTAACTAAAACCTTATTTGCATAATTTATTATCTCTACTGTACTTCTATAGCTTTGGCTTAAGTGCTTATACTCTGCATTTTCATCATAAACTAATTTAATAGCCTCTTTCCAATCATTAATTCCTTTAAATGAATATATTCCCTGACCAATATCTCCAACTATTGTTAAAGACTTTCCTGAAGCCATCATAGACATAACATATAACTGTAGCATAGAATAGTCCTGTGCCTCATCAATGACAATATGTTTTAATAAGCTGCTTTCCTCTATTCCTTCTATTCTAAATTTTAAATAAAGCATAGCTGCTAAGTCATCTGAATCTATTATTTTTTTATCTATATTATTAGCCAAATTTTCTCTCATATATTCAGCCAACTTCTCTGGTATTTTTCCCCCTGTTACTTCATTAAAAATCTCCTTGTTTTCAAAGAAATTCTTATAAACATTAGTGGTATCTATACCCTTCCATCTATTAAAGTATTCATTAAATTCTTTTCTAGCAGACTTTTTTATTTCTTTTTTATGATTATCTCTCTCATCATAAAGCTCTATAAGTTTTTCTCTTCTTTCTTTAGAATCTTCAATACTTTTTTTAAGTCTAGCTATTCTATACTCATACTGAAAATCAACCTTATCTAAAACCTTACTTACCTTTTCTCCTAATTTTTTAGAAAAATAGTTTTTGATTTCATCCTTTCTCTTGTTAACAGGATATTTTATTAAATCCTTTAGGAATAATCTTTTTATCTCCTTTGACTCAAAAACTGAATATCCACAAATTCTTATATTATCTATATCACTATCTTCTCTTTCAAGAATTTGAATATATCTATCTAACATTTCTTTAAATAATATAGACCCTTTTATTTTACTATCATTCATTATATATTTATTTTTTTCTAAATCATTTTCTAAAATTTCTACTAATTTTTTATCCTTAGTTATAACTTTACCCTTCATACCTAACTTTTTTAAGGCTAGTTCCTCAAAAGTTTTTTGTTCAACCTTATCTACTCCTAAGTTAGGCAACACTTCAGAAATATAATCTAAAAATATTTTATTTGGCGCTACAACTAAAATATCTTCTCCAGTTATGGTTTCCTTATATCTATATAATAAATAAGCTAGTCTATGAAGTGCTACAGTGGTTTTTCCTGAACCTGCTGACCCTTGTATTATTAAAGGTGAATTTTTAGGTGCTCTTATTATATCATTCTGCTCTTTTTGTATGGTAGCTACTACATCTTTTAATTTAGTCCCTGTACTATTTTCTAAATTAATTCTAAGGAATTCGTCTATTAACCCATCCCCTTCTTCATCAAGACCAGATTTTAAAATAATTTCATTAATTCCCTCATCAAAACATTCCTTTAAGTTATGCTCATTATCAAAAAGAAATTTTCTCTTTAAGCTAAGCTCACCCTCAATAACCCCAATAGGTGCCTTATAATATGCCTCTCCTTGAGTACCACTATAATAAAGATCAGCAAGGGGTGCTCTCCAATCTATTACCTTTTCTTCTCCTTCTAGCATATCACCAAGTCCGCATTTACCTATATAAAAACTTTCGAATTCTTTTCTATACTCCCTAAAATCTATTCTTGCAAAGTATGGCTTATTATAAGCTTCTTTAAATTTTTCTTCTTCCTTTGATAAAAAGTCCACAGACTTCTTAACTATTTCTATCTCTGGATCATAGGCTCCCTTAGATTTCTTATTTAAAGCATCTAGTTTTTCATTAGCTTTTAACTTTTCACCTTCTAATCTTTCCTCTTCACTTTCAATCCACCTTTTAGTGTCTGAAAGGACTTCTCTCTCATAAGTTAAAATCTTATTATCACTCATAATAAATACCTCCCTCACTAAATAGTCCCATTTAATTTCTCATTTAAATCATAAATAATAAAAAAATATTTTATAAAACAAAAAATTTTAATTTCTAGAATACACCTTAAAAAAGGTGTAAAAGACTACTTCATTATTATTTACTAACAATGTAAGTCCTTTTACACCTTTATTTCACGAAATATGTTTTAATCATTTAAATTCTTCTATAATCTTAATCTATTTAGCTAAAATCATATTAAAGATAGAACATATTTTTAGGTATAATCAATTTATTTTCCTTCATAAAGTCATTATTATAACTTGCCTACATCATATTGTTAATTATATTAGATTTTATTATTAAGTTCAATTATATTTTCTATTATATAATGTATGAATACACTTTAAAACTAACAGACTAAATTATGGAGTTTAATACTTATTCATTTGAATTATTTTAAATTTAAATAACTAACAACCTCTTTCTTAAAGTATTGTAAAATTAAAAAGGGCGTGTATCAAAATAACTTTTATTTGTTATATTTTGATACAGCCCCTCTATTAAATCTATTATTTATTATGCTACTTTGTAAATCTAATTGCCATAAGTGTATTTGGTCCTTCTATATCAACATCTTCTTCATTCATTCTATCAGAATAAACTACAACCCTATATCTTACATCACGAAGTATTTCTGTCTCAGTTGAAATATGAGAAAATGGTATTGCTACATCATCACTTCGTGGAGCTAAATCAACTTCTAGAGTATATATAGGTTTTGGATCTTTCATTAAGGAAGATACCTTTTGAATAACTATAGTTATATTAGCATTATCCTCTTCTCTTCCTTCTTCTCCATCTTCGATATCTGATTCATACTCATGATCTAATACAACAACTCCATGCAACCATATAATATCACTTGCATTTACTATATCAAATCCAACTTCAAGCATTAAAGTTGGATTTTTAGAATCTATAGATACAGGAATATCATCTCCATCAGCTCTCTCATCAAACTTAACCTCAGTTATATAATTCATACTAGTCTTATACCTATTACAACAATAATCTGAATAACCCATAAAAAAAACACATCCCCTTTACATAATATTAATATAGTATATGATTAATAAATGTGTACTGAGACACTTTTTTAAAATATTAATATAAAACTAAGAATTTCTTATTTAAAATAAATTTTTCTAATTATTTTTTTATAAAAGGACAAAATAAATTAGAGGTGATATTCATGGAAAAAATTACAGATAGAACTCCTAGTGAAGCTTTAAACGATAATCTTAAAGGGCTTTATATGGGAATGGATATTTTTAAACGTTACGAAAAAAAATGTAAGTCTAATGACTTAAAAAATTTACTTAATGATGTTATAAATCTTTACTCTAAGGAAACCTGCGAACTTTCAAGTAAAATATCTGCTCTTGGTGATTCACCAGCTTCAAATGTTGGCATTCTAGGAAAAGCTTCTGAGGCTATTTACAATATAAAAACTGTTACAGCTGATACAGATAGTGAAATTCTAGAAGAAAGCATAAAAGCTTTTAAGACAGGTATAATTATGTTTCAAAAGTTTTTACATGAAAAAGAAGATCAATTAGATAAAGAATCAATTGACCTAGTAAAAAATATGATACAAGAAAATGAAGAGCTTAGCAAAAAATTAAATGAGTATTCAAGCCCTCACCAAGCTAACTTTTTCTAAATAAACTAGGCTATATAAATAGCCTATAAATAAAACTTATAAGTTGTTTATTAAACTATTTATAAGTTTTAATTTAAGCTTTTATATAGCCCACTTTTTATCCTTAGTAAAGGATACATTTAGCCATTTTTCATAATTTATATGTGATAAAGAATTAAATATTTTTTCTCTTACCCCATCCATTTCATCTAATACTTTAATATTAGATTCTTCATTATATATAAAATCTATTTCTATTCTTAAATCATTTCCCGTTTTAGAAACCCTTGTAATAGTATCTTCAAAGTTATATTCTCTCTCTATTCCCTCTACAAGTTTATCTATTTCTAAAGTTATACTATCATCTGCCTTAAACTCTAAAAGTTCTTTTAATCCATCACCTAAGGACTTTATAGGCATTTTTATAAACACTGATGAACAAATAATAACCATTAATGGGTCTAAGTATCTATTAAACCAAATAAGCTCTGTATGCTTAATTATATTTGCTATTAAAAATCCTACTAAAACTCCTAGGCTTAATAAAGTGTCCATTAACCATTGACTACTTTCTATATTTACTAAACTTGAGTTAATAGCTTTTCCTTTTTTCTTTAAGAAAAAATATGCAATTCCACACCCTAAAGTTGATACTAATGCATATATTAAGGCATACCCATATTGAACTTCATTACCCCCATTTATTAAATCTTTAATAGAACCTGTAAGTGAATATATACACATAATAAAAATTGCTAAGGATTTAATTATTACTATTAAAGGTTCTATCATCTTCTTACCAAAGGGATACTTCTCATAATCTTTTTTATTTATATAAATGCTTCCCATTAGGGCTAGTAATGATAAAATTACACCACCTAAGGAATACATTCCATCAAATAAAATCATCTCTGATTTTACAGTTCATCCCCATGCTATTCCTAACACAGCAAAAAACAATGTTCCTAATGTAGATATCTTAAGCAAATAACTTTCCGTCTCCATAAATTTCACCTCAAAATAAACCTTCTAATAATATTTTATGGTTTTTTTCAAGGAAATTCACTAACTAATAAGTCTTATATATGACACTATTATATTATCTTTGACTTTTATAAAATTTAGTATAAAACATTTTAAGCACTATTTTATATAAGAAAGCTACTTTAAAAACTAATTTATTTATTTAATCTAAGACTATATTCAATATTTTCTTTTAATATTAGAGCTTTTTCCTTTGAAGGATAGGGATATTGAAAACTTAAATTCATATTTATTGATTTTAAAGCTTCAATTAAATCTTTCGCAAAAAATTGTAATACAGCTAAATAATACCAATATATTGATGATGAATCAAAATTTACATTATCATCAAAGTATTCAGTTAAACTTTCCCAGTTATTTTCATAAAGATTTCTTGTACCAATTAAAAAATCTTTTTTATTACTTATTTCTTTACTTCTGTTATTTTGATTTATAAAATTTCCTTTCAAAATTACTGTTTGATCAATTATACTAAAAGAATTACCTTGCCATTTTAATGTACTTTCAATTAGACCTATATTATCTGTAGCAGCTTGACCAATAACCTTTTGAACAATACTTAGATTAGCAACTTCACTTCCCATAGGATAATATGAGTTACATCCCCATACACTACTTATATTTGCTTTCTCCTTTCCTTCTTTTACTTTTCCATCTCCGTAATATACAAAGTCTAGATAGTATTTAAAATTTTCTTTTATATCAATAATATATTTTTTATTTCTTTCATAGTTAAGTACCTCAACTTTATAATCATCTCTATAAAAAGCACTTACTTTATTTTTCTCATAGAAATCATTGGTATTAAATATTTCCTTTAATTCCTCTCCATCATAAGTAAGAATTTGCCCCTTAACACATCCCCCAAAACAATCACCTATGGATCTTATAAATATATCTAATTTATTTGGATCCCTAAAGGGTTCTAAATGAACTTCAAAATTATAATTATTTTCTGTTAATTCATACCTTACAACCCTCTCTGAATTTCCCTCTTTAATAACTAACCAATGTCTATTTAAACATTGATTAAAGGCACAGGACATAATATAAATTTCGTCACTAATACCATCTCCTGTAACATCACCTAATTTGTAATCTATTATTTTCCCCTTATCAGTTTCAATCATATTAACTCCTAATTTATATAGTTATAATATTATTTTATCTTCTCTTTCCTTATCTGTTACTTTCATTTGAAAACAAGTGAAATTTAAATTAATTTAGTTTATAATTGAATTAATAAACTCTTATAGATGGGAGATAATTAACATGACTAAAAAGAAAAATAAACTTTTTATAGTTATATTATCAGTATTAATTTTAATATTAGCTTGTTTTCTTGGAGTAAAAGCAGTTTATAAATCATATTTTGCTCCTAAAGTATCTGTAACCTCAATAAATTCTAACATAGAACTTAACGATTGGAATTTAATAAAAAAATTCCTTCCTAACAATATAAATCTTTCTTTAAAAGAAATAAATGTTAGCTCTACAACTGAATTTTCTGATTCTGAATTAACAGATTTATTTATACTAGCTTTGCGTGAAGAACCTGATGCAATAAAAGATCTTACAGGATTAAAGGTTGATATAGAAAACGATGATATTAATATTTATGTAGATATAAACTATAAGGATATACCTTTCCAAGGAAAACTTACCTTTACAGCTCAAAGTAAGGATGGTAAAGGAATATTCCACTATAAAGAAGGAAAGGTTGGTTTTATTGATATTTCTAAGGATACTATCTTTAAAAACCTACAAGATAATTCAATACTTTCCTTTGACAAAACTAATGGAGATATAATCCTTTCCTTTAAGGATATAATAAAATACCTTCAAATAAAATCTATAAAGGTAGAGGATAATAAAATAGTAATAGTATTTAATGGTACTATTCCATTACTTAGTTCAATTTTCCCAAATATGAACTAAAAAAAGCTCTAACTAAAAAGTTAGAGCTTTTTTAATTTATAACATAAATTTATATATTAAGTGGAATAATAGATTTATTATATATTAAGTTTAGGTGATGTTTATGATTGATAAAGTTATAAAGAAATACAATTTAGATGTGGATTCAATGAAACGTGAGGGAACAATTGCTTGTTTAACATTTTTAGCCTCTTGGATATTCTTTGGAATTAATAATGCAATCTTAGCATATCCAATAGCTTTAACCTCCTCAATTCTTTTAAAAGAAAATTTTAAAATAAATCCCTTAGAAAAAACTATACGCCTTTTATTTTTATATTGTTTTTTAGTTGTTTTATCTTTTTTAGCATCAAACCATTTTTTATTAGGAATTATAATAAACTTCTTCACCATATTTTTCATAGCTTATAAGCTCTCAGTTGCCTACACCCCTTTATTATACAAACCATTCTTAATGTTATATGTATTTACTTATTTTTATAAGGTAGACTTTCAAGGCTTACCTAGAAGATTATTATCTATTTTCTTTGGCTTTAGTTTAATAATAATCTTTCACTTATTTTTAAACAAGCTAAGTTATAAATCCTTAATAAAAGATAGTATAAATAAATCTTTATTTTTATTAGAAAGCCAAGTGGATAACCTTATTTTTAAAAGTTATAATTCAGATTTGCAGCAATCTATTTCTAAAGAACTTACTACTATTTGTTATAACCTTTATACTACTAGAAAAAGAAAAATTTTAACTAATAACTTAGGTAGTATTCAATTTAAAATATATATAATATTAGAAAACTTAAACTTAGATTTATATAATCTAAATAAGCTATACTCAAAACTTAATTATAACAGTCCTCTAATTAAATCATTTTTAAAGGAATTAAAAAAATCTATAAATATTTTAAGATTATATTTAAATGATGAAATTTCTTATTATGAAATAGATAAACAACTGTATAGATTAAATAGGTTTCATGAAGATTTACCTGATCAGTTCACTTTTTTTCATGACTTATCTATTTCAGTAACTAATCTTTATTTGTATTTAGCTGATATGACTACTCTTGAAGAGGGAGAAGGATATAAAAGCTATGATTTATGGAAAAATACAGATAAAAACCAATTTAAATTTAGGGATTCTCTACATTTTGGTACAATAAAACTTAATTTTGCCCTAAGGATCTCCTTAACCTTAAGTCTTGTTTTACTCCTTAGCTATCTATTTGATTTTACTAAAATGAGTTGGCTTGGAATAACTATAATGTCCATAATGCAGCCTTATTATGAAGAAACCTTAAATAAAAGTAAAGACAGATTAAAAGGAAATCTTTTAGCTATTTTACTTGTAATTGTTACTTTAAACTTGTTTCAAAGCCAAGTTGTGCATATTATTGTATTAGTTTGTAGCCTGTATCTAACCTATGGATTTAAAAGCTATTATAAGCTCTCTCTCTTTACTGCCATCTCTGCTATTTGCATGGCATCTCTTAGCTATGGAGTTAATACCTTAGCTATTTTTAGAGTTTTTTATTTAGCTTTAGGTATATTAATAACCTTCTTAGCTAATAAGTTTTTATTTCCTTATAACTTAGATCAAGGGCTAAAGGAATTAAGCCTTAAATTAATAAAATATGTAAATATATTAGCAGAAGATCTAATAAAAAACCCTTCAAAAAATGAAGAGGAAATAATAAATTTAACCATCCATATAAAGCTTATGTGTAATAAGCTTACACTTAGAAATATTCAAAAAAAAGATAAGGATATAAATAGGTTAATATGCTTAACTGAAAATCTTACTGCTTCTTTAAGCTATTATACTCTTTTAAAAAAAGATTTAGGATTGGTATGTGGAATAAATAAAGATGAGTTAATTAAGCTTCAAAGTAAATTGCAATATTCCCTTAAAGAAAAGGCTCCATTAATAGATATAATAAACCTATTAGACTCAACAGTTGATTCTCTTATTAATTGTCCTTACTCTAGAAAAGTAATTTATAACCCTGCCTCTAATGGGTTTATATATTAATTAAAGCTTATTTCTTAAGTAACGATCTCATTATAAGAACACTTAGAATGAAATTTATAATGAGATAAACAAAAAACTTATTTATATGATTAAATTATAACCATATATAAAATTAAACTATAAACCTTAATAATATTATCTTAATTTTATAAAAATATAAGAGCTTATATGAAGCTTAATAAAACTTACAATCTAATTTTTCAAATTAATAAAAATGATTTTTGTAAGTTTTATTCATAAGCTATTTTCATATAAGCTCTTTTTTATATTAATAAACTTTATTATTTTAAATTATTTATAGGGCTCATTATTAACTATATACTAAAGCTCAGCGTTTCTTAAATCACCTAAATTTATTATCTTATAGTTTATTATTAACCTAAATAATCTACTTTAAATAAATCCATCAACTCTTCTTCACTTAAAGTATTAAATGTACTTCCTGCTCCTAATTCTCCCTCTTCAATAATCTTAGAAATCAATTCCTTCTTCTCCTCTTGAAGAGCTACTACCTTTTCCTCAATAGTTCCTTTAGCTATTAATTTTATAACCTCTACTACATTTTTTTGTCCCATTCTATGTGCTCTATCCGTTGCCTGATTTTCTACTGCTGGATTCCACCAAGGATCAAAATGAATTACAATATCTGCTGAAGTTAAGTTAAGTCCTGTTCCTCCAGCTTTTAAACTTATTAAAAATACTGAGTTTTCACCTTCATTAAATTCATTCACCATATTTATTCTTTTCTTAGATGAAACACTTCCATCTAAGTAACTAAAAGAAATTTTTTCTTCCTTAAGTCTACTACTTATATTTTTTAATACTGAAGTAAACTGTGAAAACACAAGGATTTTATGCCCTTCTTCTATTCCTTGATTTAGTATTTCAACTAAAGCCTCTATTTTAGCACTTTCCCCCATATAATCATTTATTGTTACAGAAGGATCTAAGGCTAATTGTCTAAGTTTAGTTATATAAGATAATATTTCTATTTTACTCTTATTAAACTCCTCTGCATCCTGTTTCTTTTCCATAATTGATAAGGCATTATTAGCATATATTGAATATACCTTTTTCTGATCTTCTCCTAAATTAACTAAGTGCATCTTTTCAATCTTATCAGGTAATTCTTTTATAACATCTTTTTTCTTTCTTCTTAGTATGAAAGGTTTTATAAGGCTATGTATTTCACTTAATACTTCTTCACTTTCATTTAATTTTTTATAATATCTAACAGTGAATCTTTTTCTATCATAAAGATATCCTGGCATTACAAAATCAAAAATAGACCAAAGTTCCATAAGAGAATTTTCCATAGGGGTACCAGTTAAAGCAAATTTATATTCTGAATTAACCTCTTTAACAGCTTCAGAATTTTGAGAATCTGGGTTCTTAATAGCTTGCGCTTCATCAATAAAGCAATAATCAAAGTTTATCTTCTTATATTCCTCTAAATCTCTTTTTAATAAGTTATAGGTAGTTATAATTACATCCTTACTCTCTATATCTCTTAAAGCTTCTTCTCTCTTATCCTTGCCTTCATTTAATACCTCCACAACTAAATTAGGTGCAAATTTATTGAATTCTTCTTTCCAGTTATATATTAAGGAAGTTGGTGCTACTACTAGTGTTTTCTTTCCCTTATTAGAAAGAATAAAGGTAATTGCTTGAAGAGTTTTTCCAAGACCCATTTCATCTCCAAGAATTCCCCCTAAGCCTAAATGCTCTAAAGTTTTAAGCCAATTGTATCCAAACTTTTGGTACTCTCTAAGATTAGCCTTAAGATCCTTAGGAACTTCAAAGGACAGTTTATTTATATTTTTAAATTTACTTTTCAATTCATTTAACTTCTTTTTCCCCTTAATATATCTAATACCCTTCTCTTCTATGTAATTAGCTATATATAATGCCCTACTATTATTTATTTCTAGGCAATTTTTCTCTAAATCTCCATTATCCACTGAATCTAATAACTTTAAAAATTGCTTTAATTCTAGTTCTTCTAAATCAAGAAATTCTCCACTTTTAAGTTTAAAAAACTTTAAATTTTCTCTAAAAGCTCTAAGTATTTCTCTTGTTTCCTCACTAGGTATATCTCCTATTTTAAAGTCAAACTCAAAATAATTATATCTTCCTGGTTTAATGTCTCCCTTTATTCCCTTGCTTCCTAAACTTTTTATACCTTTAAAATTTTCTGAATAATATACTTCTCCATACTCTTGTAATTTGCATACATCATATTTAAAAAAGCTAAATATATATTCATCTCCTAAATAGAAATAAAACTTTTTATTTATCTCTTCAAGGCTAAATCTCTCAATTAAGGCAATAACCTCTTTTTCTTTTTTTATATCTCTATATATTATTTTTTCCTTACAATCATCAAATATATTAAATTCATAAGAACCATATTTTACTTTTAAGGTTAAAGTTACTTCTTTCCCCTCTTTATCAAAGTAAAAATTAAATTTTACAGGCTCTAAAACCGTCTTATTCATTATATTTTTAGAAAGAACTACATTCTCAGTTAAATCTCTTAAGGAAGGTATTAGCTTTCTAAATACTCTTTCCTCTTCACATTTATCAATCTTTATAACCTTTCCCTCTGAAAATATATCTAAATAATTCTTTATTTTATAACAAAAATCTTTTTTAGGAATATATATATTAGTTCCATATAAGAATACATCAGCTCTATCTCCTAAAACCTTAGGCATTCCGTTTAAGGAGCTCAGTTCAAAATTATTTTTAGAATCCTTTAGAGAAAAATCTATTGGAACCTCTTCAAAAAGCACTTCACTTTCTACTGCTCTATAAAAAAATCCTTCATTTAAATAAATTCTATGATTTTTTATAACACGAAAAAAATCTCTTACTAAATAATTAGGTATCTTTATGCTTTTACCCTCTATAAATGTATCTCTATTTCTTAAGAAGCTTTTTATTGGCTTTTCTATCTCTTTTAAGCTTTCTATAAACTCTATTAACTCCCTATCCTTAGTACTTAACTTTTGTTCCCTTATATCAAAAGTAAAAACCTTACTATATTTAATAGGTATTCTATTATAGTAAGCTACTAAAAATTGTTCAATATCCTTTAATATATAAAGTTTATTTGAACTCATGGACTTAGTTCCTATTTTAAACTCTGCTAATATGCTATTACTCCACTCATTTTTATTTATATAAACCTCTATTTTTAACTCTTCTTTATCTGTTTCCTCTTGAAGAATTAAATCTAAAATTTTATTTTCTTTCTTCTTAGAAAATAAGTTTTTATCCTCTTCAAACTCTTTTTTCTTAGCCAAATCCCCTAAAGCTTTATAAAAAGTTGCTACTAAATGCTTACAACAATAATTTTCCTTACTAAACTCATGTTTTTCATAATCAGTACAGGTACAATATGTTGATAAAATCCCCCTACTTCTAATATCTATCTCTAATTTCGTACTATATTTACTAAATAATTGTTCTGAAATTACTATTCCATTAACAGCTACTAAATCTTCCTCGTCTTCTATTTCTACTGACTCCACAAGATCGTTATTTATTATTCTTTGTCCCTTAGCATAATTTCTTCCTGTAGTTTCTTCTTTAAACCTTTGTAACAATAAATCTTCAACTAACATATTTACTCCTCTATTTAAGTGCTTCATATCTTATAATTATAACATAAATTTATTTTCTCTGAAAAACTATGTTAACTTTACTTTTTACAAAACTTATTTTAAAGTAAAATGAAAAAAATAAAAATGAGGCTGTATCAAAATAGCTTTTAATAAGACTTATAAACAATATGAAGAGAATATCTAGATGAGCTTTAGAATTTAAATTATTACGGAGAAGATATTACGTTAAAAAGCTGAGACTGTTAATTTCTTAGGAATACAATCTCACAAAGTTCGATTGCATAAGTTCAAGATTCCAAATTAAAAATTTGGGCTTTCACTTAAGTTTCGAAGCTTTAGTAATATCTTCGTAGTAATGATTATTCAAATGACTCCAATGTAACTAAAGTTCCATTGGATAAGTTCAAGTTTCCAAATTAAAATTTGGACTTTCACTTAAAATCTAGTAATTCTCGGAATATGTTTGTAAGTCTTATTATTAACTTTTGACACAACCTCATTTAATTATTTTACTGTTCCCCTCTCTACTAAAGAAGGCTCTAAATTTATTATTTTGCTTTTTAAAGATTTATTGTTTATTAAATCCATAAGTAGTTTACAAGAAGATTCCCCAATTTTATATATTGGTTGAGCTATGGTAGTTAATTCTGGCTCCATATAAGAACAAATGTTTATATTATCATAACCTAATATGCTTATATCTTCAGGTATTTTATATCCGTTTCTTATTAAGTATTTCATACCTCCAATTGCCATAACATCACTACTATAAAAAATTGCATCTACCTTTTTATTATTTTTAATTATTCTCTCTGTGGCATTTATTCCACCTTCCATAGAGAAATCTGATTCTTCTATTATGGTCTCATTAGATATTCCCAAGCTCTTTGCAGTATTTTTGAAACCTTCTAGTCTTAAATTAGCTATTTCTAAATTAGCCTTTCCTGTAACAAAGGCAATATGCTTATTACCCTTATTAACTAAGTAATTTACCCCTAATTCAACACCTTTCTTGTTATCACAAAATACACCATTAGCATTCTTTTCATCTGAAACCATTCTATCTATCATAACAAAGGGAATCTTATTATTTTTTAGAATTTTAATCCACTCTTTACCATCACCACAAGCTGCTATTATAACACCATCTACTAATTTACTAATTAAAAGTTTTAAGTATTCTTCTTCTTTCTTTTTTTCATTGAGAGTGTTGCACAAAATAATACTATAACCATGCTTTTCACTTTCAATTTCTATGGCCTTTGCCATTTCTGAGAAAAAAGGGTTTTGAATATCTGGTATTATCATACCTAAAGTATAACTCTTTTTAGTACTTAGGCTTCTAGCTAAGGAATTTGGTATATAATTCATATCTTTTGCAGCTTTAAATATTTTTTCTCTAGTCTCTTTTGAAACATTTATTTCTTTATTATTTAATACCATAGATACAGTGGTCTTTGATACATTTACTGCTTTAGCTATGTCTAGTAATGTAGTTTTTCCCATTTTACGCAACACCTCTTGTCTGCTTCCTTTTATAACAACAGTAATTATACCATATTATGACTACCTATATCCCTACTATTTAGCATATACAAGCATTATTTAATATTATTAATCAAAACAAATCTAAAATTTTACTAATTATTTAGTATATACCTTAAGGTCTGCTGCTATTTTATCTTTAATGCTTTCACCCTTATATATCTTATTAGCTAATTCTACTCCTAATGCTCCAATTAAATCTGGTTGTTGAGCTATTGTAGCTGTCATTTCATTAGCATCTATGGAATCTTTAGCATCATCATTTCCATCGAATCCTATAACTAATGCATTTATTCCACTAGCCTTAATTGCTTTAACTGCCCCTAAAGCCATTTCATCATTATGAGCAAATACAACTTGTATATTAGGATTAGCTTGGATTATATTTTCCATAACTTGAAGACCTTTTTGTCTATCAAAATCAGCAGCTTGTATTGAAATAAAGTTAAATTTATCATTTTTGTCCATTATATTATGGAATCCTTCTCCCCTATCTCTAGTAGCTGATGCACCTGGAATACCTTGTATCTCAACTACATTTATTGGTCCTTTTTCATCTTTGAATTTATCTAATACATACTCAGCAGCCATTTCTCCACCTTTTATATTATCTGAAGCTATATGACTTGTTATTTTTCCACCATTAGCTTGTCTATCTAATGTTATTACTGGAATATTACTCTTATTAGCTACCTCAACAGTCTTAACTACGGCATCACTATCTGTTGGATTTATAAGTAAGGCAATAACTCCTAATTGTACTAAATCCTCTACATTTGCTCTTTCCTTAGCTGGATCATTTTGAGAATCTAATACTACTAAATCATATCCTAATTTTTCAGCCTCTTTTTCTGCTCCATCTTTCATATTTACAAAGAATGGGTTATTAAGAGTTGATAATACCATTCCTATTTTAGGCTTATTATCTCTTCCACACCCTATAAATGAAGTCATAAGCATCATGAGCATTAATCCAACTGAAAATATCTTTTTATTTATATGCATAAAACTCACCTCTTAAGCTTCTTAATTTTTTCTGCTCTTTTTATCTAAAAGTACTGCTATTAATATAACTAAACCTTTTACTATTGATTGATAGAATGGTGATACATTCATAAGGTTTAATCCATTATTAAGTACACCTATAATAAGAGCACCTATTAAAGTACCTGTAATTGTTCCTTCTCCCCCTGCTAAAGAAGTTCCTCCTATTACTACAGCAGCGATAGCATCTAATTCAAATCCTGTTCCTGCATTAGGTGAAGCAGATCCTATTCTACTTGTTATTATTACCCCTGCAATAGCTGAGGCAAAACCTGATACTACATAAACTAAAGTTTTTATCTTATCTGTATTTATTCCTGATAATCTTGAAGCATCTTCATTTCCACCTAAAGCATATAAATATCTTCCAAATCTTGTTTGTGATAAAGCATATACTGCTATGATTGCTATTATTATTGTTATTATAACTGGTATTGGCATAAATCCAAGTTTACCATTTCCTATTTTAACAAAAGCTTCAGGTAATTTTGATATTGGAGTACCATCTGTAAATACTAAAGTAGCTCCTCTAAATATTGTCATTGTAGCTAAAGTAACTATGAATGCTTGTAATTTTCCTTTTGATACTAATAAACCATTTATTAATCCAACTGCTATACCAATAACAGCTGCCACTATAATTGCTAAGAATACGTTTCCAGTTGACTTAACAATAGAAGCCCCTACGGCACCACTAATAGCTAAAGTAGATCCAACTGATAAGTCTATTCCACCAGTTAAAATTACGAAAGTCATACCTATTGCTATGATTGCATTAACTGAAACCTGTGTAAATACGTTAGTTATATTAGATACACTTAAAAAGTTTGGAGTAACTATAGTAATAACTATACATAATAATACTAGTCCTATAAGAGATTTATATTTAGATATATTTGCTTTAACATTCGCTTTCATTATGTAATCCTCCCTAATTGTTTATTCCAACGGCTAATTTCATTATACTTTCTTGGTTTGCTTCATCTCTATTTAATTCCCCAGAGATTCTTCCTTCACTCATAACCATAATTCTATCACTAATTCCTAAAACCTCTGGTAAGTCTGAAGAAATCATTATTATGGCTTTTCCACTAGCTTTAAGTTCATTTAAAAGTTCATAAATTTCTTTCTTTGCACCTACGTCTATTCCTCTAGTTGGCTCGTCAATTATTAATACTTCTGGAGATAGCATAAGCCATTTAGCAAGTATAACCTTCTGTTGATTACCTCCACTTAAATTCTTAATAAATTGTTCCTTATTTGGAGTTTTTATGTTTATCTTCTTAATATAGTACTCTATATCCTTTGCTTCTTCTTTTTTATCAAGAGATTTAAACTTATTCTCATATTTCTTTAAGTTACATAAGGTCATATTTTCTCCAACAGACATTCCTAAAATACATCCCTCTTTTTTTCTATCCTCTGAAAGATAACATATACCATTATTTATGGCATCACTTATGCAATTTATATTAATAGGACTTCCATTTAAAGAAATTTCACCACTTGTTTTTTTATATTCTCCAAATATTGTTTTTGCAAGCTCTGTTCTGCCTGATCCCATAAGACCTGCAATTCCTAATATTTCTCCCTTTCTCAGAGTAAATGAAGCTCCTTTAACTCCTTCCTTACAGCTAAGATTTTTAACTTCTAAAGCTAAATCTCCTTTTTTAACATCTCTGTATGGAAATTGATCCTCTATGGTTCTTCCAACCATCATTGCTATAAGCTTATCATTATCTATGTCTTTTATTTCTGCACTTCCTGCATATTTACCATCTCTTAATACTTCTACTCTATGACATATTTTAAATATTTCTTCCATTCTATGTGATATGTATATTATTGCTATTCCCTTTTTTCTTAAATTCTCTATTACTTTAAAAAGGTTTTCAGTCTCTACATCAGTTAAGGCTGTAGTAGGTTCGTCCATAATAATTATTCTAGCATTCTTAGTTAAAGCTTTTGCTATTTCTATCATTTGCTTTTCACCTACATTAAGAGTACTAACTAATCTATTTGGATCTATATCACAACCAATTTGTTCTAAGAACATTTTACTTCTTTCATCTAATAATTTTTTATTTATTCTTCCTGTAAATTTACTATGTTTTTCATTACCTAAAAATATATTTTCTGAAACAGTTAAGTTATTTAAAACACTAAGTTCTTGGTGAATTATTGTTATACCAGCTTCTTCTGCTGATTTAATTCCCTTTACTTCTACTTCCCTTCCTTCAATGAATATCTTACCTTCATCTTTTTTATATACTCCACTTAGTATTTTCATTAAAGTTGATTTTCCTGCTCCATTTTCTCCCATTAAAGCAGTAACTTCTCCACCATAAGCCATTAAGCTAACATTATCTAAAGCTTTGACTCCTGGAAAGGATTTTGATACACCTACCATTTTTAGCATTGGTGTTCTTTCACCCATTTACTACACCTCCCAAAATAATTCCTATTTTGCAAAGAATATTCCACTCAATAAATACTGAGTAGAATATTCATTTTTAAACTTTTTAAAAAACAACCCCTGATTTTAAGATTATATTTGCATATGGAGTTTGTTCTCCAGTTCTAACAACTGCCTTACAATCTTTTAATTCTTTCTTTAATTCCTCATGTGATATAAAAGTTATTTTAGTATCTTTTATAATCTCTTTTATTTCTGTAAATAATTCTGGACTTACCTTTTCTGTTTCCTTAGCAATAAGTACCTCTTCTACTTGTAATTCTTCTAAAATAGCTTTTAAAGTTTCTATAAAGCCTGGTACGCCTTTTATTAAAGCTAAGTCTATTCTATCAGTTTCCTTTGGTATAGGTAATCCACAATCCCCTATAGCCAACATATCAGTATGTCCCATCTTTGATATGACTGAACTTATGTTACTATTTAATAAACTTGTTTTTCTCATAATTACTCTTCTCCCTTATAAACTTCTAAAACTTCCTTTATATATGGTATTGATGGTTGAGCCCCTTTTCTTTGTACTGCTATTGATGATACCTTATTTCCAAATCTTATGGAGCTACTTAAAGTCTCTCTTCCTAAATTTTTAGTATCTAACTTTGAACTTAAGCCTCCAATGAAGCTATCTCCAGCAGCTGTAGTATCTATTGCATTAACTCTATACGCTGGAACTATTTCACAAAAATCTTTTCCTATTAAAGCTGCTCCCTTTTCACCAAGAGTAATAATTGCAAACTTAACTCCTTTACCTAAGAATATATCCCCAGCTTTTTTAGCATCTTCTATATCTTTTATTTGAATTCCAGTTAAAAGCTCTGCTTCTGTTTCATTTGGAACTATTATATCTGTGTAATTTAATAATTCATCTTTTATTTTTTTAGCTGGAGCTGGATTTAATATTGTAACTTTTCCATTTTCCTTAGCTATTTTAAATGCTTCTATTGTAATATCCTCTGGTGTTTCAAATTGTGAAATTATAATATCTGATTCTTTTATTAAATTTTCAGCACTATGTATTTCCTCTTTTGTTAATGTCATATTTGAACCAGCATTAACAATTATTGAATTATTTCCATTATCATTTACCATTATTAAAGCCATTCCTGTTGGCTCTATTCTATCTTCAAAAACATATTTAACATCTATATTATCTTCTACTAATTTATCTCTTAACTCTCTTCCATTTTCATCTTTTCCTATTTTAGAAATCATGAAAACTTCTGCGCCACTTCTTTTAGCTGCTACTGCTTGATTAGCTCCTTTTCCACCAGCTATTTTTTGAAATGACTTAGAAAGTATAGTTTCTCCTACTTTAGGCATATCTTTAACCTTTAAAACTAAATCCATATTCATACTTCCAAGTACACATATCTTATTCATTAATATCCCTCCCTAGTTAACCGATTCAGTGAACCGATTAACTATATAATAATACTTTTGTAAACGATAATCAAGACTTTTTTTGTAAAAATATAAAAAAAGAGTATAGATTTTTAAATCTATACTCTTAAACTAGCTATTTATTTTTCAACTAATTCGTACATTTCTTTAGCTCTATCAACGTACATAATACCTTCTAAGTGATCTATCTCATGTAAGAAACATCTTGCTAAAAGATCTTGAGCTTCATAAACTTTTAATTCGCCCTTTTCATTTAAAGCTTGTATTCTTACTGCTCTTGGTCTTTCAACTAATCCCTCATGCATTACATAGCTTAAACAACCTTCATAATCTTCATAAGTTTCCTTTGAAACACCTGTTACCTCTGGATTTATAAGAACATATTCATTCTCACCATCTCCAAAATTTATATAAACAACTCTTTTATTAACTGCTATTTGAGGTGCAGCTAATCCTATTCCTTCTACAGTTGCTAATGTATCTTTTAAATCTTTTATTAATCCTTTAACTTCATTAACATCTTTAACAGGTTCTGAAACCTTTTTTAAAGCTTCGTGTCCTATTTGAACTATTTTCTTAACAGCCATTTAACTTCTCCTTTCAAAATTACTATAAATATATTAAAACATAAAAATATAAATTTTTCACTAATAAATTATATATTATATTCTCTGTAAAATATTATTGACTGTCTTTAAAGCATCTAAGTTAAAACTTATTATACTTTAAAGACAGTCAATACTTATAATATTATCATAATTATTAATAATGATACTAAACTTAAACATCCACTTAGTATGCATATATATGACACAATTTGCTTTACAGACATTCCTCTTTCTTGTAGCCTATAATGTATTTGGCTTCTATCAGCTTCATAGACAGGCTTTCCAGATTGAAATCTTCTAAAAATTACAAAGATATTATCAAAAATAGGAACTCCTAAGGCTAATACTGGCACTAATATAGATAATGCTGTTGCTTGCTTAAAAGCACCTTCTAAGGCTATAATAGCTAAAATAAACCCTAAAAAGTTAGCACCTGAATCACCCATAAATACTCGCGCTGGATGTCTATTATATCTTAAAAAGGCTAATATTGACCCTACTAGAGTTATTGACATATATGCAGAGTTAAATTGTCCTTTTGCAAGAGCAACAACAAACATAGTCATAGCAGATATTATGGAAATGCTTCCTGCTAATCCATCCATTCCATCAGACCAGTTTATTACTGTAGTAACCCCAAAAATCCATGTTATTGTAAGTATATATTGAATCCATCCTGAAAATTGAGTAAACTCTCCAGTAAATGGATTAGTTATACCTCTAAAAACAATCCCAGCTTTAAAAACCATAGTTGCAGCTAAAATTTGAATTATAACCCTTGGATAAATTGGAAACTCTTTGCCCTTTCCCTTATAATAGTCATCAATTACTCCTATTATTATTACCAAAGTAGATGCTATAAATATAATAAAAGTTTGTGATAATTGCCTTGTAGAATCTATTCCAAAAAGGTATGTTGCAAAAAATCCTATATACATAACAACCCCACCTATTAAAGGTGTTAATTTATCATGTTTTTTTCTTCCTGTAGGCTTATCAACAAAACCCTTTTCATTTGCAAATTCAATAAACTTTGGCATTAATAGATATACTATGACAAAAGGAATAAGCATTACAATTAAATACTTAATCATTTTTTCTCCCTCTGTATTAAAAACATTTTTTCTTACATATACTATTCTAGTAGATTAATAAGTCATATTAATGACATTTTAATTAAAATTATTTTATCACTTCTTATTATATCACTAATTAAGAAATTTAATCATATTTTAATAATTACTCTACTTCATGTTTTAAGCAAACTGAAAATACATGACAAGGCATTTTCCCTTCTTCTTTTCTTTCGTATTTTTTAACCAGTTCTCTCATTTGTCTATTTACTTCTTTAAACTCTTCTTCATTTAAGTATATGTTCTTATAATTAAAACCTATAGAATCCTCTGCATTACCAGTATCTACTTTCTCAGATATTCTTTTCATAGTTTGTTCCTTTGAACTATCATAATATTCACTTAGAATATTTAATATTTGAGATTTGTAAACTTGCTTAGCTTCTTTTTTAATTTGATTTCCCTCTATATTGAAGCTTTCTGCAGTTAGATAATAATATTTTGCTATTATTCCCTTTATTTCTTTTGTTTTTACAAGCTCTAAGATGCCTGCTTTTTCTAATTTTTTAATATGGTAATGAACTTTTGCTGGTACTTCCCCAAAAAAATCAGCAATTTCCTTTACCGTAGCAGATTCTTGATTATTTCTAAGATAAGTTATTATCTTCAGCCTATAAGGATCTGAATATGCTTTTATTTGTTCTAAAGTTGTTAAATTCATAACACTGTTCATTTTAAGCCCCCCCTAATATTTCAGTATAATATTTACTTATTATACCATATTTTTAGATATTTTACATATATAAGGTGTTATTAAAATTTTTATTATATTAAAATATCTATTTTGCTTAATAAGATTATACATTTTATTTTGAAAATAGTAAAGAAAAAAGGCAAATCTTGATGTTTTATTAACATAAGATTGCCTTTTTTATTAATTTAAATATATTATCCTCTTTGCTCTATCATTGACTTAACTTTCATAAGTCTTGTTAAGGCACTTCTCTCATTTTCATCAAGCTTCATTCTGATGTATCTGATAGTTTCTTTTAATTGAGGAATTGTCATATATTCAAGAGCGTTAACTCTTCTTCTTGTCTTCTCTATCTCGTCTGCCATAAGCTGACCAGATTTCTCAACTTCTGCAAGTTCTAATAACTTTGGTAAAATTCCATATAGTTTAGAAATTGCATCATCAAGTTCAGCTGAAGTATTCATAAAGCCATAAGGATAAATACTACCTTCATCACCTTCTAATTTTCTTTTGAAGTTCATTATAGGCACATTTACACTCATTATGTTTTTATTTCCCACTTCAACCTCAATTTCTTCTTTAGGGTATGCTATAGCTTCCTCTAGGAACTCTGAACTCATAACAGCTCTAGCCATAACGAAGTCTTTTAAGGAACTTCCTAGTTCCTTTTCAACTTCATCTCTTAATTGATTATTATATTTGATAAGATTTATGAATTGTCTCATTAACTCATCTTGCTTATCTTTTAATAATTTATGTCCTCTTGTTGCTGTTGCTAATCTTTTCTTTAGCTTTGAGAGTTCCATTCTAGTAGGATTGACATTTAATCTTTGTGCCATTCTTACTCATCCTCTCCAACAGGCATATACTTTTCAAGATATTCATCTCTAATTCTCTTAAGCTCTGTTCTAGGTAAGATCTTAAGTAATTTCCATCCAAGATTTAGAGTTTCCTCTATTGTTCTGTTAGTTGTGAAACCTTGTGAAACATATTCATTTTCGAAAGCTTCAGCAAATTTAGCGTATGCTTTATCTACATCTGATAATGCTGATTCTCCTAAGATAGCAGCAAGTTCTTTTGCTTGCTTACCTTGAGCATATGCTGAGAATAATTGGTTCATTGTATCAGCGTGATCTTCTCTAGTTTTTCCTTTACCAATACCTTTATCTTTAAGTCTTGATAATGATGGTAAAACATCTATTGGAGGCATTATTCCTTTCTTGTAAAGTTCTCTTGAAAGGATTATTTGTCCCTCAGTAATGTATCCAGTTAAGTCTGGAATTGGGTGAGTCTTATCATCTTCAGGCATTGTTAATATTGGAATTTGAGTTATTGAACCTTCTTTTCCAACTAATCTTCCTGCTCTTTCATATAATGTTGAAAGGTCAGTATATAAGTATCCTGGATATCCTCTTCTTCCTGGAACCTCTTTTCTAGCTGCAGAAACTTCTCTTAAAGCTTCACAGTAGTTTGTTATATCTGTCATTATAACAAGAACGTGCATTCCTTTTTCATATGCTAAGTACTCAGCAGTAGTTAATGCCATTCTTGGAGTAGCTATTCTCTCGATAGCTGGGTCTGATGCTAAGTTCATAAATAGAACTGATCTATCTATAGCACCAGTTTTTGTGAACTCATCTACGAAGAATTCAGCTTCTTCGAAAGTTATACCTATAGCAGCGAATACAACTGCGAACTTAGAATCTGAGTTTAAAACTTTTGCTTGTCTTGCAATTTGAGCAGCTAACTCTTTGTGTGGAAGACCTGATCCTGAGAAAACAGGAAGTTTTTGTCCTCTAACTAGAGTGTTAAGTCCGTCTATTGCAGAAATACCAGTTTGAATAAATTCTGATGGATAGTTTCTAGCAACTGGGTTTATAGCTTCTCCATTTATATCTAATCTCTTCTCTGGTATTATATTTGGACCATTATCTTTTGGTCTTCCCATACCATCGAATACTCTTCCTAACATATCTTCTGAAACACCAATTTCAAGTGGTCTTCCTAAGAATCTTACTTTTGTATTTTTAAGGTTGATTCCTGCTGAACCTTCGAAAAGCTGAACCATAGCTTTATCTCCGTTAACTTCAAGAACTTTACCTCTTCTTAACTCACCAGTTTGCATTTCTATTTCAACTAGTTCATCGTATTTAACACCTTCCACGCCTTCAACAGCCATTAAGGGTCCTACAACTTCTGTAACTGTTCTGTACTCTTTAAGCATTTAGAACACCTCCCTCGCTGATTAACTTGTTCATCTCTGATTTTAATTCAACTAAGATGTCATCCATCTTACTTATTTCTTCTTCTGAAATATATTTACTTCTTGCAATTCTATCTCTAACAGGAAGTTTTAATACTTTATCTAAATAAACTCCAGCTTCTAAAGCTTTTTCAGCCTCATGTTTGAAACTTAAGATTAAGTTTAACATTTTGTACTGTTTATTTAATGAAGTATATGTGTCATTCTCATGGAATGCGTTTTGTTGTAAATAGTCTTCTCTTATTGACTTAGCAACTTCAAGTTTTAATCTATCACCTTCTGAAAGTGCATCCATACCAACAAGTCTTACTATTTCTTCTAAGTTTGCTTCTTCTTGAAGAAGTGCCATAGCTTCTGTTCTTAATGCTGACCAATCATCTGCTACGTGAGCATCCATCCATTCACCCATTTTTTCTAAGTATAATGAGTATGATGTTAACCAGTTAATTGATGGGAAGTGTCTCTTGTATGCTAATTGAGCATCTAATCCCCAGAAAACTTTAACTATTCTTAAAGTTGATTGTGTAACTGGCTCAGATATATCTCCTCCTGGAGGGGATACTGCTCCGATAGCTGTAACAGCTCCTTCTCTTCCATCTTTACCTAAAGCTACAACTTTACCAGCTCTTTCATAGTAATCAGCAAGTCTTGATCCTAAGTATGCTGGGTAACCTTCGTCTCCTGGCATTTCTTCAAGTCTTCCTGACATTTCTCTTAAAGCCTCTGCCCAACGTGAAGTTGAGTCAGCCATGATTGATACTGAGTATCCCATATCTCTGAAATACTCTGCTATTGTTATACCAGTATATATTGATGCTTCTCTGGCAGCAACTGGCATGTTAGATGTATTAGCTATAAGAACTGTTCTCTTCATTAAGCTTTCCCCAGTTTTAGGGTCTTTAAGTTCTGGGAATTCGTTAAGAACGTCTGTCATCTCGTTACCACGTTCTCCACATCCAACGTAAACAACTATCTCAGTATCTCCCCATTTAGCAACTTGGTGCTGAACTACTGTTTTACCAGCTCCGAAAGGTCCTGGAACGGCAGCAGCTCCACCTTTAGCTACTGGGAAGAAAGTATCTATAACTCTTTGTCCTGTAGTCATTGGCTCAACTGGATTTAATTTTCTTGCATATGGTCTACCTTTTCTTACAGGCCATTTTTGCATTAATGTTAAATTCTTATCACCTTTTTCAGTTTCTACTACAGCGATAACTTCTTCTACATTGAAATCTCCAGCTTTGATTTCTTTTATTGTACCTTCAACGCCGAAAGGAACCATTATTCTATGAAGAACAACGGCAGTCTCTTGAACTGTTCCTATTACGTCTCCAGCTGAAACCTTATCTCCAACCTTAGCAGTTGGCACAAAAGGCCATTTTTTCTCTCTATTTAAAGATTTAACTTCTACCCCTTTACTTAAGAAAGCAGAATTAGCTGCTTTCATGAAAGCGTCTAGAGGTCTTTGTATTCCATCGAACATTGACTCTATAAGTCCTGGTCCTAATTCTACTGAAAGTGGTTCTCCAGTAGTTATAACTGGGTCCCCAGGTCCAATACCTGATGTTTCTTCATATACCTGGATTGAAGCCTTATCTCCTCTCATTTCAATGATCTCTCCGATAAGACCCTTTTCTCCAACTTTTACAACGTCATATACATTAGCTTCATCCATACCTTCAGCAACTACTAAAGGACCTGAAACCTTGATAATTTTCCCCGTTTTCAAGTTATCTACCTACTTTCTATAAAATGTTAACGCCAACTGCTTTTTCAACGTTATCTGATATTCTTTGTTTTCCTATATTTAGAGTTCCTTGATTGCTTGGAATTAATATTACAGCAGGAAGTACTTGTCTTGTATATCTCTCGATAGTTTCTTCTATATTCTTAGCTACGTGCTCTGTAACAAAGATTACTGCATAACCTGTCATTGCAAGCTTATCAATTGTTTTTCTAGCTTCTTCATCTTCAACTACAGGGAAAACATCTATTCCAAGAGCTTTGAAAGCTAAAACTGAATCTTTATCACCTACAACTCCTATTTTCTTATACATATCCATCACGCAGCCTTTCTCTTATTACTTCCTTAGTAATATTGTTTAATTTACCAACCATGATAGTTCTTATTTGCTTTATTTCATTCTCTTTAACATACATATATGTTAAAACTGGCTCTAAACCTTTAGTTACTATTTTAGCTTCCTTCATTATACTCATAATGTGATTATCAATAAGCTTTTCAAATTCACTAACTGATGAAGTCTCTATGTAACTAGCTATACCTTCTCTTAGTACTTGTGAATATTCTTTACTACTTAAGTTGTTTGGAATATTTTCGATTGTATCTAAGTATAAACTTCTAAACTTACTTGCATCTATACTACCACCTGGTACTATAGCATCTAAAAAGAAGTTAACATTTTTATCTTGCTTTTTAGCTCTTAATAATGTTTTGACATTATTTAAATCTATAAGATTAGTAAGATATCTATCTAAAGCCTTATCTTTTATATTTTTCTTATTTGCAATTTCATGAATATGAGCATATAAGTATTGATCTGCGATTAAATCTATAAATTGAGGATCATTAGTTTCCTCAAACTTTTCAAATATTTTTCTTAAGCACTCTTCCATTTTCTTAGGAAGTCTACCAAAATCTTCTCCATTTATTGCAGATTTTAAATCATTTACTCCTACCATACCAACTGGTATTAGCATTTGGGAAAAATCTTTATCTAAGATTTTCCCCTTAACTAACACTTTTATGTTATGATAGTCATATTTTAAAGCCATAACATCTATGATTTCTTTTAAAGGACTAGCTTCATACATAGTTTTATATAATCTAACTAACTCATTTGATAAAAGAATTTCATAATCATCTGGTCTTCTTACTTCATTCATAAATGCTGCATACTCTGTTTCTTGTAGAACTTTTAATGCACCTTCTGAAGTGTTTGCATCTATCATTCTTTCTATTTGAGCTTTATCAAGGAGTTTCTTTTCGTATACTCTGATTCTAGGAATTAATTGCAAAAATTGCATTGAATCCATTCTTCATCCTCCTTAATCAAATAATACTTTGTTCACCTCAAACTCTAACTCTCCTCTTAAAGAGTTAATTAAAGCTTCAAAGGTATTATTTATTTGTATTCCATTTCTATCTAATATGAAGCCACCATTAAATTTGCCTTCCATATTTAATGTAATACTTCCTTTTTTTCCTTTAGATTCAAGTTCTTTATTTAATGCTTCCAAGAACTCATTGCTAAATATATCTTTATCTTTTTCATTGATTATAATAACTTCTGTTCCTTCTAACTCTAAAGAATCTAAAGTTGAGATAACATAGTATTTATAATCTCCATTAGAAAGATTTTGTAATTTTTCTATAGCTTCGTTAAATACTTTTGATATAACGTCTTGCTTAGCTCTTAACATATCATTTCTTACTGATAATTTAGCATTTGAAATTATTCTTGCTTTTTTAACTTCTGCTTCTATATTAGCTTTAGTTATTATTTCTTCTTTATCCGCTTCTGCTCTATTAGTTTTCTTAGATATTATTTTATCTTTTTGGGCTTCAGCGTCAGCTAATATATACTTTTTCTTTTCTTCAGCATCATTTAGAATCTTGGAAGTTAAATTATTTAAATTTGACATTCCCTTCACTTCTCCAATCTTTGCTTACTATTATTGTATTACGCTTGCACCATTTACTAATAAGAATGATATAACGAATCCTAATAATGCATATGTTTCAACCATTGCTGCGAATATGATACCTTTAGTATTGTGCTCTGGTCTTTTAGCTAAGATTTGGATACCAGCTGCAGCTGCTTTACCTTGAGATATACCTGACCATAATCCAGCGATAGCTATTGGTAAACAAGCAAATAATAAGTATAATCCTTTAGCTAATGATGCATCACCATTACTGATTTGGTTAAATACTAAGAAACCTATAACGAATCCATAAAGACCTTGTGTACCTGGTAATAATTCAAGAACTAATGCTTTACCAAACTTTTCTGGTTCTTCAGTAACTAATCCCGCTGCTGCTTCCCCAACTATACCAACACCTTTAGCTGATCCTATACCTGACATACCTACAGCTAATGCTATTCCAAAAGCTCCAAATATTAATCCTCCGTAATTTGCCATAAAATATGAAATCCAGTTTTCCATAATTTAATTCCTCCTGAAAATATAATGTTATTTTAATTTAATTTTAACTATAATTTATTTATTTCTTTTTATTGTTATGAATTTATTTATTGTTCTAAATGGTGTGAATGCTTTTCCGCCACCTTCATAGAATTTTGAGAAGTACTCAACGTACTGTAATCTCGCTGTATGAACATATGCTCCAAGTAATGATAAAAGCATGTTAAATGTATGAGCTGCTATAAAGAATAGAGGTCCTACAATTATAACTGCTATTCCTGGGAACATACCTATTATTAAGTTAAGTGCAGCTGCTATTGATCCACCTGCAATACCTAAAGCCATAAGTCTTGTATATGATACTAAATCTCCTACGTATCCTGTTATACCGTATAAGGCATATAAACCTTGACCTATTTGAGCACCTTTTGTTTCTTCATCTCTACCTTGTGTTAAGATTATTAATATTGAACCTACTATTGCTAATACTTTACCTACTAAGCTTACAGGACCATCAAAGAATATCATTGGAAGACCTATTAAAAGCATAATCCATGATCCTACATCAAATAAAGCATATAAATATTGCTTATCTCTGATTAACATGTAAGCTTTTATAAATAATCCAAAGAATATTTGAATAACCCCAAATCCAACTGATAAAATTAGTAACAAGTTGGTATCTTTACTTGGATTTATAAGTCCAAATTTCAATTCAAATCCAAAGGCAGTACCAAATACTGCACCTGCAATAGTTGTAGCTATACTTAAATACATAAAGAATTTAGCAAACTTTTCTTGTGCCTCATCTAAATTAAGTAATTTCATAGCTAATAGTGATCCTACAAATAATACTAGTCCGTATCCTAAATCTGCAACCATCATGCCGAAGAATACTAGGTAGAAAGGTGTTAAAAGTGGTGTAGGGTCTATTTCATCATATCTTGGTAAGCTATACATTTCTGTTATTGAATCGAAAGCTGCTGCTGGTCCCTTATTGTGTAATTTAACTGGAACTTCTGCAACCTCTTCTTCCTTAACTTCTTCAAACTCAAGATAATACATATCTCCTACTGAACTTTGAATAATTCCTTCTAAAGAAGAATTATCATTTTTAGGAACCCAACCTTGAATAACAACTACTCTATCTGTTTTTAAGAAGTTTTCACTTGCTTCTTTTCTAAGAAGTATGTTGCTGTAATATTCATAAGCTAATTCTAAAGTTCTCTTTTCTTCTCTGTAATTTGAAAGTACTCCTTTTAAGTCTGATTTTTGAGCTTCGATTTCTTGTATCTTTAATTTAAACTCTTCAACAAGAACTGAAGCTTTTTCTTTGTACTTAGTTTGGAACGCTGAAAAACCAAAGTTCTTTAAAACTTCGTCCATTTCTTCAGCTCTTTCTTTCATTGTCATTACAAAGACATATGAATCTTGGTCAGTGTTAGAAATAACTTCTATATAACTTTCCTTGAATTCGCTTTCAATTTCATTCTTCATGTTTTCAAGATTTTGACTTGAAATCACACCTAAGAACGCAACTACTTTTTCAAAATTATTTAATTCACCTAGTGGAGCATCGAAACTTTGCCATGGCTCTAAGATTTCTATTTCACCTAAAAGTTTTGTCTTTTCGTTTTCTAGAGTAGCAAGCTCTCTCTCCATTTTCTTAACCTCTGAATAAACGACTTCCCAGTTGCTATTTTCAACCTTTACTTCTAGCTCATCCAAAGTTAAGCTTTCTTTACCAGCTTTTAAAGCCTTAAGTCCTCCAACTTCAGCAACAAACTCTTTTAAGAAGTCTAAAGCTGATCTTGTTTTTGAAACATTTTCTTCTATAAGAGTTGTTTCAGCATCTAAATCATCTTTGCTAAGAGATTCAAAGACTTCATTGCCTTCCACTTTTTCTTCATCTTGTAAGTTTATGAACTCAACTTCTGAAGAACTTTGAATTTTTTTAAGAAGCTTTTCTTTCTCTGATTCAAAGGCAAGTAAGGTGAATTTATTCATCTTAACTATTGCCATTAGTTTTCACAATCCTCTCAATAACTAAATTTACTGCTGAATCAATCTTAGAACCTTTAAGACTTGATACCTCAGCACATTGTTTTTCACCTTCTGAAAGTATGACCTCAGCCTCTTTTCTTCCGGCTTCCTCTGCATTGCTAACAATTCCCCTTGCAACATTTTTAGCTTCTTCTATTATTGAGTTATATCTTTCATCAGCTTCTATTGTTGCATCAGAAATTATTTTTTTGCTTTGCTCATGAGCTTTTTTAATCATTTCATCAGCTTGCAATTCAACTTTTTTAATTTCTTTTATTGCTTCTATTGCCAAAGTTTCACCACCTTTATATAAGGAATTTTTATAAAATATATATTAATACTTTATATAGTATTAATT
>OGST01000220.1_pt1 | contig 48899 bp, 40 predicted proteins | sample 1574021 | NCBI WGS metagenome assembly OGST01 (sample SAMN03295847, study PRJEB24534) | human gut metagenome | isolation source: fecal sample 7 from infant 6 | host: Homo sapiens | place: USA: Pittsburgh, PA | collected 2014-07 | reverse complement strand
AATGTTAACATTTAATTTTCATCTATTTTATTTATTAATTATTATATAATTAATATTGATCAATAAAACAATTTAAATTTCCTCTATCCATCCCCATGCTTCTATTTGGGTTAACGCAGGAAATTCTGACTCATCTTCATTTTTTATTAGATCTGACAACCTTATCCATTCAACTTTAGATAATGGAATGTCAAAATACTGACACTCTGAACTATTAGTTGTTTTTAATATCATTTCTTTACCAGTTGATAATGATAATTTAACGCTTGTCCAATAACTGTCATGTGGATAATCAGCTCTTAAGAATAAACCTATTTTATTTATTAAAACTTCTTTTCCAAATTCAACAGTTATCTCTGCATCCTTTTGTTTATTTATTCCCCAAGATTGATATGGCCATCTTCCATGTCCATCAGTTACACAAATCCCATCTATTGCATTACTTGCAAAGAATACTGATTCATTTCTAGTTTCGACATTTGCTATTGCATGAGGATAAACACCTGTTCCGTTCTTTTGATCTGCAGGATTCAATGCTACATTTCTATACTTCATTAATTCCTCTTTAGTAGGTCTTTCAACTGAAAAATAATGCCTATCGCCTTCAAATGCTCCAACTGGATAAGCTACCTTAGCTTCTTCAGTAAAAGGAAATACATACTGCATCTCAGTGCCTTTAAAATAAACTAATGATTTGTCAATACACTTGTTTATCTTAACCCATAAATATTCTCCTGGATTAGAGTTAATAATTTTTACTGACGCTCCATCATCTAGAGTTCCCTTATAACCTAAATATACACGGTCTTCACTAAATGCTTCTTTAATAACTTCTCCATTTCCTGAAATCAATTGAACCTTTAACATTTTATTATTCTCCTTTTTACTATGAATTAAAGCTACTTTTATAAAAGTTTAATTCTTTTATTATCCTTATCAAAAATAGTTAACTTACCGAAGATTCCTTGACCCTTTTCGCTGTAATAGATTTTATTTCCTTTGAAGGTATCAAATCCACAATAGAATATTGAAAACTCTTCATCATCCTTTAAACTCTTTACTTCAAATCCAATCATCTTATCCTTTTCAGCTTGTTCAGATTTACCATTTTGATGAACATATAAAGGTCTTATATTAATAGTATTCTTTTCATAAAAAGCTTCTACCTTAACCCCTCTATCTATAAATGAAGAACTAGATACTAATTTATCATTATTACATAGATGATTGTATTTATTAGAGAAAATACTCTTTGTCTTTACAAAAGGTTCTCCTTCTAAAACATCTACTATAAAGCTCATATTTTCAGATTGAACCACCATTTTTTCTTCTTCATAAATACATCTTGCTGTTGGTTCAATATTATAAATTGAACGCCATTTATGTTCACCAGGATAATCAATTTCCGTAAATACTAATACGACATTCATTTTATTTTCTAAAAAAACTGTTCTTCTTATTGTGTATAAGTTTTTCTTTGAATTTTCAATCTTTTCTTTTTCTGTCATATCAGCCTTTCCTGACCATATTCCCTCTAAGGCTATATAATTTCCTTTTTGATTATAGATACTTCCTATTGGATCTTGAACTTCGTCATATGAAGAATCTCCACTAATCTTAAAATCTTCCTTATCATCAACATCAACAGTATTATGCATCCATTGTTTTTTTAAACCTGTTCTTAGTGGGGAGTCATTTCTATAAGTAAACCTTCCCGGATCTCCTACTATATCAGCCTTATTTAAAGTAATAGTCATACTTCCAAGAGATGCATGTCCATGAGCACTTCCATGTCTACCATTAAATAATGTTATTAAATGATTATTATCCTTATATGCCAAGAATCCACTATCTATTTGTTTAAAACATCCGTTAACCGAAACATTCATAGAGTCTATATACTTATTCTCATACATACTTCCAACAAACAAAATTCCCTTCTCATTTTTAGAAGGAGCCTCAGATGATAATCCAAGGCATCTATATATACTATACACATATGAAAAATCAACATTATCACTATCGTTTAAAGAAAGTAATTTTTCATTATGTTTTATATAAAATTGAGATGCAGCAACTAAAGGCTTTAATTTTTCTCTAAGATTTAACGGTATATGTTGCTTTGTATATTCAGCATGCATCATTACATATGTTGTACTTAATACAACTTCATGGTGATACATAGGACTTTGTTCCCACTGTATTCCATCTTGATAAAATTGTATATTAAGCTGATCTTCTAACAAGTCCCATGCCCATTTCCTATGTTCTTCATCTACTAGATCAGGGAATAAAATAGATACTGAAAGTACACCTGTAATAAGTAATACGCCCCAATTACTTAACAATTCTTTTGGTTTGTAAGCTTCATATAAAAATTCTAAGTGTATTTTTAACGACTCTTCAAATTTTTCTAACTCTTCATTTGATAACTCTAAATCATTTCCTAAATATATCAGGCTTCTCATCCAATTAGATAATCTTATTCCTGTATCTAGAGTACGCCAGGTATCTTTATTATAATCTGAAGGAATTCCATTATACTTTATAAAACTAAAAAGATATTCCTTCCATTTTTCTAAATACTTTTTATCTTCAGTAAGCCTATATGAAATTGCTAAATCTACCATAAATCCGTTACGACTTAGCATAAATGTCCATTCTGGGTCCAAATTAGCGGTTTTGTTCCAATCCACTCCATCAAATACATAAGGAACAGATGTTGCTTCCATATCCATAGGATCATTATAAATTATTACGTTACGACAAAGTAAATCGCCTTGAAACTTTGCTCTTTTTATTTCTTTCTTACAATTTTCCCTAATAATCCTTTTCCAATTATCCCCTAAAAAATCATTACTATATTTATTAACTAAATCAAAAGCTATCATAATTTAATATCCTCAACTTCTTCCTATAATACTAGATGGTAGAACTTTTATTATAATACCTTTACTTATTTCAACGGAGTAGCCCCCTTCATTCTTTTCCCTTAATGTTCCAAAAATACCAGAACTCAAAACTACTTTATCTCCGATAATAAGTTCATCAAGAAATTTAGAATGCTTCTCATTATTCTCTCTAATTCCCTTATATTTAAGCATTGATGAGATAATATAATAAACGAAGAATATTATAATAATTAATACTATAAAAATTATTTTTTCGGTACTCATTTTTACATCATCCTATTAGATATTAATACTGTTGTATCTTTACTTTCATTAATGGAGTTTGATAATTCAGATTGAATATCTTCATCTTCTACTTCTCCTAAACAACATTTCATTGCTAAATCTACAACTAAAGCAAGATTAATTCCTGAAATAATATATTGATTTAACTTTGAAGATTCTAAAATTAAACGAGCTGCTATTTGATGAGGTGCTCCACCGGTTAAATCAGCAAGAACTATAACCTTATCATTGTTATCTAATATTTCTTTTAATTTTTTTTCAAAACCTTCATGAGTTTCATTTGCATCTAAATCAAGTCCAATAATATTTTCATTTTCTCCCACTAATAAAGATACTGATGATAAAACTCCACTTGGAAAATTACCATGTCCTACAACCACTAATTTATACATTTAAAGTCCCCCTATACTAGAATTCCGAAATATGAAAGTCCTATACCTAATACAAATAGTAAAGCTAATAATTTATATGTTGACCATTTATATTTCTTTACTAATGTAAACACAGCAATAGTAATAACTGCAGGTAACATATTTGGAAGTATTTTATCTAAAATTGTTTGAATAGAAACTATTTGTTCCTCTCCTGAAGCAAGAGTAGTAGCATATTGAATACCTATCTTTGCTTTTACAAATGTAACTGCTAAAGCTGAAATTACAGTAACACCTACTATATTTGCTGCATTAGAAATTTGACCAATCTTTTCACTTAAAGTAGCAATTACATTAGTTCCAAGTTTATATCCTAAATGACCCATTAATAACTTAATTGCTAGTAATGAAACAATCATAGTTATCCAGAAAGCCATTGGAGCAAAAGATAAACCATCCATAGCTAAACCAGCAAAAATAGTTGAGAATAATGGTGCTAAACCAAATTGTGCTATTGAATCCCCTATTCCCGCTAAAGGTCCCATCAAAGCCATCTTTATGCTACGAGTATCTTCAATCTCTTCACCATGGTCACACATTGCTAAATGCATACTAGTTATAAATGGTAACATATGAGGATTAGTATTATAGAATTCAATATTTTCCATTGAAACTTCTTTTAGTTTTTCTGGATCATTTTTATAAATTTTCTTTAATGCTGGAAAAATTACAAATAAATATCCTGTTCCTTGATATGAGTTATAGTTAAATCCATTTTGTAAATAATAAGATCTTAAAGTAACGTTTAAATAATCCTTTGCTGTTAATACTGGCTTTTTAGATTCCATTTGAAAAATCCTCCTCTTCTACAACCACATTTGAAGCACTAGATGCTTGAGCCTCTACATTCTTTGTGTTTAAGTTATACATTATTATTGCAAATACTGCTCCAACTAATGCAGTAGCCATAGTTGGTAATGCTAAATATGAAACACAAATATAACCTAATAAAACATATGGAATATATTCCTTCTTAAGCATAACTGACATTATCATAGCAAATCCTATTGCAGGGATAAGACCACCGGCAACTGAGAATCCTGTAATTAACCATTGTGGTAATACATCTACAAATGCTTGTAATGCTGGTAAACTTACAGCTGAAGCAAAACCTACAATAAATCCAACAACTAAGAAACCTATAAATGTAGCATTAGCAACTAACTTATACTTTTCATATTTGCCTTCAGCTATTAATTTCTTAGAAGTTTCTGTTGTTCCAGAGAAAGCAGTATATAAAGCAGTAGTAAGTAATTGGAATAATACAGCAAATGGGAATGATAAAGATAATGCTGATTCAGGAGTAACTCCTTGATTCTTTAAAGTAATAGCCATTATTGTTCCAACGATTCCAGGTCCTAATTGGTTTGGAGGAACTGTACCACCAGCACCAACTCCAAATCCCATAAATGCTAATTCAGCTAATGCACCAAATGTTAGTGCTGTAGGAATATCCCCTAATACAAGTCCAACTAAAAATGACATAACAATTGAACGATTTGTATAAATACCTAATAATTGCCCTGCATAACAAAATGCAGTAATTAAGCCTATTAAAATTGCCTGAGTTAATGATATATCCATTTTTATTCCTCCCTTTTTATTCTAATACCTTATTTAATGCTTCTATTGTTTGAACACCATCATTCGATACAGGTGATGTCTTAGTATTGAATTCAACATTATATTTATCTCTTAATTTACGTAAAGCTTCTTTGTCTTCTTCACCTAAGTAAATGAATTGAGAAACCTTTTCTTTACCTGCAGTAGCATGTATATTACCTACATTTAATTTTTCAATAGGAAACCCACCTTCTGCTAATCTTAATGCATCCTTACAATCCTTTACAACAACGAATATATTTTGATGCGGAGCAGCTTTCCAAATTACTTCGTTAGTTCTATCTATTGTCCAAAAACGTACACCAACTTCTTTAGGAATAACTGTTTTCATTAATGTTTGTTGTATTGCATCTGTCGATACTTTATCATTTGCAACAATAACTAAATTCACTCCTAAACTTTTAATCCATAATTGGCCTTGTCCATGTATTAATCTTTCATCAATACGAACCATTTTTATATTTGGTTTATTTTCCATAATAAATTCCCCCATTTAATAAATTATTATATTATTTTTTTACCAATACATTTTCCAATCCTTATAGAATCTAATTAAGGCTTCCATATAAAAATAGTCCCCCCAGATATTACCTTCATTTACACCTTTACCTGAATGCCAAGAATAAACCCCATGATTTATTAATGCTGTAGCTCCATCAGTTAAATCATCAGTGTAATTTTTTATTAAGCTACCTAATATTGAATGTTGTATGTATCTATAAACATTTTTCATTTCATTAGTTTCTGATAAAAACTTATCCATTAAATTAAATCCACAAACTGCTATAGCTGCCGAAGATGAATCTCTTGATTGTCCAGAACCATCATTAAAAATTAAATCCCAATAGCATACATAATCTTCCGGCAATCTATTTATAAAATAATTTGATACTGCTTCAAAAATATCTATATTTTCTTCATTAATATCATAGGAATAATTTAATGCTATTCCATATATTAACCAAGCCTGACCTCTCGCCCAACTAGAATCATCTGAATACCCTTGTCTAGTCTTACCTCCAACAGGATCTCCAGTGACTGGGTCAAAGTAAAATGTGTGGAATGCAGAAGCATTATCCCTTACTGCATTTGCAATAGTTGTTTTAAAATGCTTCTTAGCAATTTTACTGTAATTTTCTTCTCCAGTTACCTCTGTAGCCCAATATAATAAAGGTATATTTAAAAGACAATCCACAATTAATCTATAATTGTCGCGAGCTCCTAATTCACCCCAAGCTTGAATAAATTCTCCCTTTTCTTGATAACGTTTAATCAAGGTATCTGCAGCCATAATAGCCGCATCATATGCTATCTTGTTGCCTGTTAATTTATAAGCACTAACACATGATGGTATATAAAGAAATCCTAGGTCATGATGACCGACTTCAATATTATTTGCAATTCTGTTATAAAATGATTCAACATTTTTTTCTGCTAATTCTCTGTATTTATTATCTTTTGTATATTCATATGCTAACCATAAAATTCCTGTCCAGAATCCATTGGTCCATTCAGTATTATCCATAATACCATACGCATTATCTTTAGTCGCTGGTGTTGGAAAGTTTTCTCCAAATATTTCTATATTTCTATCTATTTTTTTAATACATTTATCTAATGCTTCTTCAATAGTTTCTTTCGATAAAAAACCACAATTAAAATAACGTTCGCTACGAATCAACGGTTCTTTTATAATACTTCGCATATTTTAAAACTCCTTAATGTCTACTTTTTACTTAGACATTATCTTCAGTTTGAATTTCTATAGAGTAAAATTTATAATGTAAATAGGTTCTTACAAATTCAAATGGTATTTGTGCAGGATAATAAGTAATTCTTTCTGATTTATAAACTGGTATATTTTCATCAATAGCTAAAGCTTCGCATACACTCTTTTCCTTAATTGGAAATTCAACTTTTATTTTTTGCTTCATTGGTAAAGTCATCAAATTTATTCCTAATGATTTATTTAACTCATCAGACAGCCTATCTTTTTCACTTAGACCTTTGTAGTTAAAATTCTTTAAATATTTCTTTGGAATATAGCTATTTTGAAATTGCCACGGAGTATCATTAATAAAACTTACACGACAAAAATGAACTAAAATTTCATTTGACTTAACATTTAATCTTGCCGCAATTTCTTTATCTTCTAATTCTCTAACCAACAACATTTTTTTACTTTCTACGATACTTTGCTCAGAATACTTATTCTTAACCTCTTCAATTATTGGGCTACCTTCATCGAAGAAAGCACGTCTATGCTTAAAGTTTTTCCTTACATATGTGCCTTCTCCTTGTTTTCTAATAAGGTATCCACTCAAAACCAAATCTTGAAGAGCTCTAACAACTGTTGTACTACTTACGTTGTATAGTTTTTTTAACTCTCCTTCAGAATAAATTTTATCTCCTGGTTTAAACTTCTTCTCTTCAATCATCTGAATAATGTCTTGTTTTATAATTTCATATTTTGCAATCATAACTCTTAACTCCTTAATAATATAACATGTTAATATAATATATCATATTATATCGGCATTCAAGTTTACATAATTATAATTTCTGTTTTCTTTATGCTTCTGGTTGCTTTCCTATAGAAGCAAGTATTCCTCCATCTACATATAGGATATGTCCATTTACAAAGTTAGAAGCATCCGATGCTAGGAATACTGTAGGTCCAATTAAATCATCTGTATTTCCCCAACGAGCCGCTGGTGTTTTAGAAATAATGAAATCATTAAATGGATTTCCTTCAACTCTTAGCGGTGCTGTTTGTGGTGTTTCAATATATCCAGGTCCTATACCATTACATTGGATGTTATTTTCACCATATTCTGCACATATATTTCTTGTTAGCATTTTTAATCCACCTTTTGCTGATGCATATGCACTAACAGTTTCACGACCTAACTCACTCATCATGGAGCATATATTAATTATCTTTCCATGACCTTTTTTAATCATAGATGGTATTACTGCTTTAGAAACAATAAATGGTGCATTTAAATCTACATCTATAACTTTTCTAAAATCAGCTGCTGACATTTCAATCATTGGAATTCTTTTGATTATTCCAGCATTATTAACTAAGATATCAATAACTCCAACTTCTTCTTCTATTCTTTTAACTAAAGCTTGTACAGCATCTTCATCAGTTACATCGCATACATATCCTTTTGCTTCTATTCCATCTGCCTTATATGCTGCTAATCCTTTATCAACTAGTTCTTGATTTATATCATTAAAAACTATTTTAGCACCTGCTTTTGATAAACCTGATGCAATTGCATATCCTATTCCATAAGATGCTCCAGTTACTAAAGCTATCTTTCCTTTTAATGAGAAATTATCTAACTTAAAATCATTCATTAAACTTAATCCTCCTCGTTTTATTTTAAATCATTCATAGAAACCATATCCATATCATCATATGTTATGTTTTCTCCACACATTGCCCATATGAATGTGTAATTGCTTGTACCTACTCCTGAATGTATTGACCAACTTGGGGAGATAACAGCTTCTTCATTTCCGACTACAATATGTTTAGTTTCATCTGGTTTTCCCATTAGGTGGAAAACTTTTGTGTCTTCATTCATATCGAAATATAAATATGTTTCCATACGTCTTTCATGAGTATGACATGGCATTGTGTTCCATGCGCTACCTTCTTCAAGAATTGTATATCCCATTTGTAATTGACAACTTTCACATATATTTGGATGAATGTATTGGAATATTTTTCTCTTATTTAATGTTTTACCTTCACCAACAACCCTTGGTGTGATGTTATCTATAGCTATTTTCACATTTGGATATTTATGATGTGCAGGTGTTGATACAACATAAAACTTTGCTAAATTATTTAAATCATTAGATTTAAATATTACTTGCTTTGTTTCCTTTCCAATATAATATCCATCTTGTTTTTTCATTTCTTCTTCTTTTCCATCAATGATAATTGTTCCAGGACCACCTATATTAATAATCCCAAGTTCACGACGTTCTAAGAAATAATCTACTCCAAGCTCTTTTGAAAGAACTATTTCCAAAGGCTTGTCCTCAGGTGTTACGCCTCCAAATATTTGACGATCGTAATGTAAATAAGTTAAACAAACTTTACCAGGCACAAATATTCTTTGTTGTAAAAATTCACTACGTAATTCCTCTGTTGAATAATGCTCTATATCCTTAGGGCTATGTGCATATCTAGTTTCCATCTAAAACACTCCTTTCTTCGTGTTAACCAGTTAACACATTAAGATGTTAATATTATATTACTACCATTTGTAACCGTAGTCAATAAGTTTCAGAAAATTTTCTCAAAGAAAAAAAGGAGATATCAAATCTCCCCTTTTTTTCATTCATTTACATTCTTTCTTCTATAAATTTTTTCAACTCGTCCTGTGTAGGTAAACCCTCATTATCACTAGAGTATGTAACTTGAATCGCACCAATTGCATTCCCTCTTATTGCACACTCTCTAATTGATAATCCTTCTAATTTTCCACTTAACACTCCTGCCGCAAAGCCATCTCCTGCCCCTACGGTATCTACTACTTTTTCGACTTTAAATCCAGGTTGTTCAAAGCTCTCATTTTCACTTCTAATATAAGCTCCCTTGCTACCATTTTTAATAATAACTTCCTTGATTCCAAGATTTTGATAAAAATCAGCTATTTTTTCTACATCTCCACTTCCAGTTAACACCAAACCTTCTGCTACACCTGGCAATATTAAATCACATTTTTTTGCTAAATCATTTATAACACTAACCATAACTTCTTCACTTTCCCATAAAGCTGGCCTTAAATTCGGATCAAAGGTTATATAAACCCCTTTTTCTTTTGCTCTTTCCATCAAACGATATGTAGCTTCCCTGCAACTTAATGATAATGCAGGGGGGATTCCAGTTACATGAAGAAGTTCAACTCCATCAAAACTTACTTTATCAATATCTTCTGAAGTAATATTTGAAAATGCCGATCCTTTTCTGTAATATGCTGTTACAGGATCTCCATTTGAAACTTTACTTTTAAACATCAGTCCTGTTTTATTTAAGGTGTCAAAAGTTATAAACTCTGTCCCTATTTTCTCTTTATTAATAAACTTTTTAATATATAAACCTAATGGATCATCTCCCAATCTTGTGATATATGAAGCTGTATGCCCTAACCTTACAAGGCCTGTACAAACATTAAGTTCTGCACCTGCTACTGATTTTTCAAATAAATTTACACTCTCTAAGTCTCCTTCTACTTTAGCTGTAAAAAGCGCCATTGGTTCTCCAAATAATAGTACTTTACTCATATTATAATTTTCTCCCTAATCTCCTTAATAATATAAAATATATTATTAATTTTTTCTCTTAAATTTTTATTTAGTAGCTTGTATTAACTTTTCGCAACGTTCTTTTAATATATCAAGATTAGATGCATTTATTCCTTTAGTTAAATATCCACCAAATCCTGTAGCATATGCACCATTTTTAAACCACTCTTTTACGTTCATATCATCAACTCCACCAGTTGGCATCATTTCAATGAATGGCATTGGTGCTTTAATTCCCTTAATCATTTTCATTGAAATACAATCTCCTGGAAATAATTTGACAACATCACTACCAGCTAAATATGAATTATAAACTTCTGTAGGCGTTGCAGCTCCCATTGAACAAAATATATCTTTTTCTCTACAATACGCTCCTACTTCTTCTACAATACAAGGAGATACTATAAAGTCTGCTCCATTATCTATTGCAAGTTTTGCTTGTTCCTTAGATAATACTGTTCCTGCTCCTACAAGTGCATTTGAAAATTCTTTTTTTAAATCACATATTAATTTTTCTGCCTTTGGAAGACTAAATGTAATTTCTAACGATGTAATTCCAGATTCTACAAGAGTTTTACAAATAAGCTTTGCTTCATCTATATCATTACCCCTAATTACTGCAATTAATTGTCCCTTCATTAATTCTTTTACTTCTTTCTTATTCATATATTCATATCCTCCATTTATATTTTTTATAAAATCCAAAATATATCTATTAGTATTATTTTGTATTTTTCACATTTTTAAATTTATTTTTTTCTTTTTTTAAACATTGATGCTCCTAATAATGTTAGTACTCCACCTATTCCTACTAAGGTAGTTCCACCTATAATGGCTCCAGTATTAGGTAAATTTATTGAATTATTTTCGTCATTTGAATTACTTGAACCTTCTTTTTTCTCATCTACTGTTACAGTAAATTCCTTTTCGGCTTTAGCACCCTTACTATCAGTAACTTCAAATACTACTTTATACTCTCCCTTTTCAATAACTTTAAAGCTATCATCTAACTTAATATTATTTTCTTTAATCTTAATAGCTTCACTTAAATCCCCATCTTCTTTATCTGATGCCATTATTTTGTGAAGACTTTTATCCCATGTATCTCCAATATATAGTTTTACATCTTCTCCATAAATTATAGGAGCTTCATTTATAACTTCTGCCTCTGTTTCATCCTCATTTAAGGGTTCCCCTAACTCTACTGTTAATTCAAAGCTTGCACCCATCGCACCAGAAGTATTTACATCAAAAGCTATCTTTTTATCGTTTAAACTTACATTCGAAATTTGGCTATCTGATTTTACTAATTTAGTTGCTGATTTTGCAATTTCTATTGATAGTCTTTCTCCTTCAAATGTTGGATCAGAAACTGATATTGTCAATGTATTATCATCATTTTCTTTTATCATAACTGATGCTTTTCCTGATGATGTTATAGATCCTGATGTATTTTTACCATCTATCCAAAAGTTTGCACCTTCCATCTTTAATTTCGTATGCTTAACTCCTTGAGCAATCTCATCATTTCTTACTATTTCAATATTTGAATTATTAGCATAGTCCTTTACTTCTTCTGATGATTTATTAGGCAATAATATATAACTATATCCTTTATTTTCTATATTAGCACCATGGTCTATATACATAGTTAAATAGTTGTTTGTAACTGTTTTATCTGCTGCTGAATTGGAAGCATTTATATTAAACCAATTGCCTTCTCTATTATCTCTTAATAAATTTATATCAGCTCCATTTGGGAAGTAATACCCAATACCTGTCCCCTCTACATTTCCTTCTAAAAATGCCCATTCTGCATTTTTAACATTATCATTATCTCCTAGGGATTGTACCTTTTCTTCTCCATCAACAATAAGTTTATTACTTCCATCTTTTCTTATTTTTCTATTTTCAACTATTGTTTCTGTATTGAATTCTTCCGGATTAGTTATTCCTGAACCTAATGCAACAATCTCATCATCAAACATAAACCAAGATTTATTTGCTTTTAAAGAGTCATACTTATTATCTATTTGCATACCTGATACACCATAGTTACCTAGTTTAGTTCCACCAGACCAACTACTATTTCCTAGTTCATAATAAACTTCATCTTGTAGTGGTGAACCTGCATCTATATCTGGAAGAATCTCTTTATCTGCTCTCTTTCTCGTATCTATTGTTGTTCCTGGCATTCTATATGGATCTATTGTTGACCAAAAGTCATCTGAGAATTGAGTTAAATCATCATTATAAAGATAAGTCATCCCATCTCCTTGAAACCAAGGTTTTAAATTTTCCTTGTTCATAAATTCATATTTACTTATTCTGCTTGAGCTTCTTGAAATAGCTAATGCATACCCCTCTCTTTCATGAACAGTCTTATCCATCATATTTAGGGAATAATGAGCTGCACCTTGTAATGATTGAGTAATAACTTCATTATTCATCATTTCATAATATTTATCTATTACATTTATTGATTTAAACTTCTCTCCAAAATCTATTACATCATCTGCTTCAATAGCCCATTGTTTTACTAATGCTTGTATTTTGTTTGCCATATCTTCATCTGAAATCATTGATATTTTAATCATGCCTTCAATAATTCCAGCTGCTTGGATATATCCATTTCCGTTATATCTAGATATAGACCTTCCTCTAACCATATCCATAACATAGCCTTTATATATAATCGGATCAAAACTTTCAAATATCCAATTATATATATTATTTTTACTTTCCGCCTCAATTTTCCATGGAGTCCCCTCTAGTAAAAACATTACATTTGATATTTTATCTATAAGAACGTTTCCATATGACCCAGTATAGGCAACTATTCCATGTTGAACATAAGAACCATCTGGATAAAATCCATCTCCACTAGTTACATAGTCAAAAACACCTGATATATCTTCTGAAGCTTCTTTTATTTTTTCTGGATCCCTTTCATTAACACCTTGAAGTAATTTATTTAAACATACATCTGCTAAATTAGCTCCAGTATGATATTTGCTTCCTGGTTCAATACTTGGTAAAAATTTTTGTATTGCATCCATATATCTAGTTATTTGATCTTCAGTTAAGTCATCATACATCAACACAACAACATTATTTAATCTAGCAGGTACTCCTATCATCCATTCCCACCAGTTTCCGTATTGTTCTATTTCACTATTATAAGCATTTTTATTTATCCATTCTAATGCATAAATTATATTATCTTTCAACTTCTCATTTTTATAATAAGTATCATTAGGTAAACTATAAGCCATAGCCATTGACACAATATTATTAAACATTGATGTTATTCTAGCTGGATTATCTTTGTAATCTTTTAAATTTTCCCATAAGTAATCATTATTTTCATCTAAATTCATGGATTCTAAATATGTTTTTGTTTGTTTTACATATCCTGATATCTTCTTAGCTATAGTTTCATTATTTACATCAATTAATTCACCACCAATTAAATCTTCCTTGCATTTTAGCCTAATAGATTCAATTATGCCCTCTACATCTCCATTTTCCATATTAACTATACTGCTTGTACTAATTTTAGTTGTTTCTGCATTTACGACATTAGTTAATGCAGTGCTAACAATTACGGTTCCTGCTAATGTTGATGCAATTATTTTTTTTGTTGTTTCCTTACTTTTTCTCATAAAATACATCCCCCTCATAATATTTAACTAAACGCTAAACTTAATAAATTATCTCTAATTAATAGGTTAACATATTAACATTATACGTTTGCTTGGTATTTATTGTCAATGCCTTATTGTTACTTATACATAAAATTAACCCTTAGCAGAATAATATTAAATATTCTACTAAGGGCTTTTATATTTTTAAAGCTTAATTTATCTATTACTATATCCTGTTTCTATCGTCCTTGAATGTATTTTTTATTCTTTACTTATTTAATCAACCTTAAGTAATATCCTTTTGCCCGAAAGTTTCTATTAGCAAATTTATATTTTAAATTTTAATACCCTCCTTCTGATATGTACCAAAGCTATAATCTCTTTTGAATCCCACATCTAACACTGAGTATTCTAAATACAAAAATATGGAATAGTAACTTCTTAACTATTCCATATTTATAATTTTCATAATTATAATTCTATAAGATATTAATATTATTATCTAAATAAATATTACAATTGAAGATATTTTTATTATTTTCTATATCCTAATACCTTTTTCTTTGCTAAGGCAAATCCACCTACAATTAATGATAATGCTAGTACAGCAAGAGAAATTGCAGATTCATTTCCTGTTTGTGGTAAGCTAGAATCATTTTGTTCTATATTATCATTTTCTATGGTATCTTCACTTACATAATCATTATTATCGTTACTATTGTTGCTTCCGTTATTGCTATTATTATTGCTGTTATTATCTTGATCTACTATATCATTATCATCTTCAGTAGTAGAACTTCCTATTTTCTTTACTGTTATAACTCTTGATACTGTTTCTGTATTACCAGAATTATCAGCTACTGTATATGTTATTGTATAATCTCCTTCTTTATCTATATCAACAGTACCTGATACAACTACTTTAGAAGTTAAATCACCATCCCTATCATCTTTTGCAATAACTCCATCCATAGGATTAAATTCAGTTCCTAATGCAACTATATTATTTTCCGGCAATGTTATAACAGGTTTTACAATATCCTTGTCTACAGTAAAGTAATTTACATTTGTTCTTGAACGTCCACCAAATTCATCTGTAACTTCTGCATACCATCCATACATACCATTTTCTGCATTTTCTAATGTATAAGAAATTTCAGTATCATTTGTTACATTATTCACTGTACCAATAACTTCATCAGTATATACATTTACATCCAGGTCAGTTGTTTCGATGGTCTTTTGTTTTGGCTCAATTCCTAAATCTTCAAAGGAAATTTCAAAATCTTCTTCTCCTAAAATAGTATCTCCACCTGCAACTGTATCCTTTGCATTATAATCATCTAGTGAAGGAGAATAAGTTTTAAATAAAACCTTCTTACTATCTAAATCAAAATGCATCAATCTTAAATAACCCATACCACCTTCTGGTAATCCTTGATAGTCAAATAACATTTGATAAACTTTTCTATCATTTACTCCATCGCCATCATCATCAAATTCATTTATTACAGTTTGAGCATTATGATAATGACCTGATAAAACCATGCATACATTAGAATTTTTAGAAACTACTTCATTAAGTACTCTTTGTGGTTCTTCACCAAATCCTCCACTTGCAAGTAGATATTCATGGAAGTTTAAAATAGCTTTTCTTTCTGGATATTTCTTTAATATATTATTCATCCACTCTATTTCTTCATCACCAATTCCCCAACCTACATACATCATTATAAAATCAATTCCACCTACTGATATTAAATCATAGTGAGCTCTATTATTTTTATAGCTTTCTCCATACCATTGATTATTTATAAATCTATCTTCCCCGAAGTAAGTGCTATAATTAGTATAATCTCCAGCTAAATGACCAACATCATGATTACCAGCTAGAACCCCATAAGGCAGTCCTGCTTCATCTAGCTTTTTATAAGCTGCATCTGCATTTTCCCATTGAGAAATCATATCTACATCATCAACAATATCACCATCATGGAATAAATATTGAATATTCATTCTTGAACGATTTGCAAGTAACCAATCATGAATATTTAATTGATGCTCATACTTACCAACAATATTTGTATTATCCGATGTATCTTCATTATAATATTGTGTATCACTTTCAATTGCAAAAGTAAAATCATAAGAATTTCTATCTACATCATTTTCATTACTTGTTGTAATATTAGTATTTTCTGAAGGAACAGCTGGAGTACCTGCTTCATATTGTGTTGGAGTATATCCTTCTCCATTTTGAACCATAACTTTTACTTTGTTATCTTTCAAATGATCCTTTAATGAAACTGTACCTGTTAATTTTACTTCTTCTCCATTTTGATTTATTTCAGCTTCAACTATATCAAAAGCGCTTATTGTATAATTATATACATACATATTTGTTTTTAAATTATTTGATTTTCCCTTCCAATCTACTTGGATTGTTGCATTTTCATTAACTTCTCCACTTAATTCAATATCAAATTCTTCATAAGGAAATCCATTGCTAGAATCTTCACCAAATACTTGTCCACTAGCTCCTGAACTTTGGCTAACCCCCTCTGTTTTAGAAATATTATAGTCTCCTAAAACATATCTTTCACCCTTTTTAAAGGAAACAGTCATTATATCATTAGTACTATCAGTTGCTTCTATTTTAAAAGTTGGATCAGAATTTAATATTGCTCCTTGCCCTGGAGTTATTTCAAGTCCTAACTTTGCATTTTCTTCAGGAATAATAAACTTAATTTCCTTATTATGTTCATTATTACAATTATCAACAGCATAAATAGTTAAAGTATGCTCACCTGGGGATAACTCTAAAGCTCTGAAGGTATAAGGCAATTCAATTTTCTTATCATCTAATTTTACCGATAACTCTTTAACTCCTGAAAGGGCATCATTTGAATCTACTATTATTTCATTTGTTCCTTTATATATTTGATTATCCTTTATATTTGTAGTTATTTCAGGAGCAGTATTATCTACAATAAATTTAACATCTTCACTTTCATTTGATGAAGTTAAACTACCACTTATAGTATGCTCTCCATCACTAAATTTTGTTGTATCTATTTCATATCTTAATGCATTAAAAGATTCATCACTTGGTGTAAATTTAGCTTCTAAGATTTCAATTTTTCCTGCTGAATCTCCCATTTTAATAACTTCTTCAGGATTTTCAAATCCTTCTGGACGTAATATACTTCCATCAGGTAATACTAATCTGATATTTCTAACTACAAAGTCATCATTATTTTCCCAGTTATACTCTAATGCATTTGCTTTATTACCAGCATGAATATCAATTTGAATTTTCTCTCCCTTAGTCAAATAAATAGGATCTACATCATACGCAACTGTATCCCAATTATCATAAGTTCCTTCATTAAATATTCCAAGAACAGTATTTCCAATTGCAACTGCATTTTTAAAGAAAGTATCTGTATCCTTAATATCAAAAACTATCTTAGCATTATTTTCTATAGATTCTACTGTTTCAGAAGTTTTATCTACTCCATCAATTAATAACTTATCACCTGTTGTAATTAAATTATCTGTTCCAGATATATATTCATTTTCACTTATGTTAAATCTAATAGCTGATGTATCAACTTCTGCATTGGTAGTTTTTTCTATAGGAGTTTTTACCGTTGTAAAACCATCACTAACTTCAAAATAATATTCATAATAAGCTTTTCCAATTAAATCATATTTAGAAATTGTCTTTGAAAATATATCTCCATCTTCTTTTAATAAGTTATATGTTTCATATTTACTCATCTTATCATTTTTATAACTTAATTTAACTGTTTTGATATTAGTTTCATCAGATTTTGCTTTTACTTTAAATACTACTTCCTCTTCATTTGTAAAGTTTTCTGCTGTCATATTTTCTACTATAGGTTTATTCACCGGAGAATTGGAATTAGATTGCACGGGTTTATCCTCTTCTTTTACAGTCCCTGGATCTGGCACAGCTTTATTACTTGTCATAACACTTTCATTAGTATTTTCATCATAAAGATACTTTATAGATTTATCTTCCGATGTATCTTTTACGCCATTCATATTATAAGCAACAAAATCTACTTCTTCCTTTATATTAGTAGTAAGTCTAAGAGCTCTTGCACCACTATTAGCCATACCAGCACTATATACCTCAAATAAATTTACATTCATTTCTAATTGACTATTAAAATGATTATTAAAATCAGCAGCTGTTAAAGTGTCATTACTTCCATTCTTAATCCAAAAAACAATAGCCTCTCCACTTTTAACATTAATATCTTCATTAATATCCACCCATAATACATCACTTGAATCACCCTTATCTGGATAGTTGTAATATATCTTATAATCCTTTAAATTGACTTCTCTATTTGAGTTATTGTAAACCTCTATAAATTCATAAGCATCTGCTCCATCGATATTTTTAGAATCTGGTAATATTTCTGTAATTGATAATTCTGGTATTTGAGCTTTATCCGCTTTAATATTTTCTTGAGTAGTATTAGCTTGTACCAATAATGTTTTTGTGCTTAACGCCATAGTTTCTAAAGGTCTTGTAAAAATTAAAGCAGTTAATCCTAAAGTAAATAATTTGCTTTTGTATAGTTTTTTCTTAGCCATGATATCCTCTCCCCTTAATAAAACTTTTCTTAGTTTTAAAATTACATCTAATTGGAGTATATCATGTGGAAAATTTAGTTAATATCATGGTTTTGTAAAATAAAGTAAAGTTTTTTTAACTATTATTATATTTATTTAACAAATTTAATTATTATTAAAAACCTATTTAAATCTTATATTTATAATAAAGAATATTATTTAAAGCTAATCTAAGCTTCCTATAGCATCATCTATTAACTTACTACATATTTTAATTTTATTTTTATCAGATTCTACTATCGAACTAAGAGGTTTTCTTACTCCTCCAATATTAATTCCCTTTTCTTTTAATATTTCTTTCATTACTCCATAAAGATTTCCATGACAAGAACACATCTCATATATAATTCTATTAATCTTATATTGAATATCTTGAGCTTTTTTTAAATCACCTTCGCCTAAAGCTTTGTTAGCTGCAAGAAACAATTCTGGCATAACTGCATAAGTTCCGCCAATACCTCCATCAGCTCCCATTATACGTCCAGCAACAAATTGCTCATCTGGCCCATTAAATACAACGCTTTCATCACCAGATATATCCTTAAACATTTGAATATCTTGTACTGGCATTGAGGAATTCTTTACACCAATTACTCTTGGATTTTTAAGCATTTGCTTATATAAATTAATTCCTAAACTAACTCCTGCTAATTGTGGAATATTATATATAATAAAATCAGTATTTGGTGCAGCATTGCTTATATCATTCCAATATTCAGCAATTGAATAATCAGGTAAATGGAAGTAAATTGGTGGAATAGATGCTATAGCATCTACCCCTATACTTTCTGCATGTTCTGCAAGTTCTTCACTATCTCTAGTATTGTTACATCCTACATGAGCTATTATAGTAATTTTTCCTTTTGCAACTTTCATTACATTTTCTAATGTTATTTTTCTTTCTTCTTTACTTTGATATATACATTCTCCTGAAGATCCACAAACGTAAAGGCCTTTTACTCCTTTATCTATTAAGTATTGAGTAAACATCTGTGTGCGTTCTGGACTTATTTTTCCCTCATCATCATAACAAGCATAAAAAGCTGGTATTATACCTTTATACTTTTCTAAATTTCTCATAAATCTTCTCCTTAATATTTTCTAATAATCTTAGTTAGATATAGGTTGCTTTAACTCATTAATTGAAAATGTTTCATATTTTAATATATTTTTAAGATGCAATTCATTACGAGACCAAGAGTCATACTTCTCATATAGTAATCCAATATCTCCATTAGGTAATTCTGTAAGACAAGAATATGAATATCCCATATTTGAACTATCTACTGAATAACAATATTTCCATTCAATAGAATATTTATTTATTCCTGAAGCACCTGTATCATTAATTAAACCTATCCATACCTTTCCATTTCTACGTGCACTACTTGAATCTGGTGCTGATAGAATAATGGCTTCTTTTCCATCAATCAGCCCTGAATAATTAATAACTGATAGTTGAGTTCCATATGAAGTAGTGTGCATATTAGGTACAGTTACTCTATCGCTCCAAGTTTCTCCTCCATTAATACTTGTGACTTCTGCTATAACTCCAGACCCAGTACGCAAATATGATTTAAGAGATCCATCAGGCATTTCAACAATTTGTGCTTCTGCTGTAGATCCGGTATTCCTATTGTCTGCTGCTACATAATTCCAAGTTTGTCCATGATCATCACTATACATAAAGCCAAGCTCAGCATATGAACTTGAATATAGTGGTACAATTAATCGTCCTTTATACTGTCCCTTTGAAATTTGTTTTCCAACACCTGGTCCTAAAACTAAGAATTTAGAATTTTCCGGTTTAAAGCTACTTACAATGTTCAAATTAGACCAAGTTTCTCCTTCATCATCGCTATACTTCATTGCTAAATATGTTGTTGGAAATACTTTAAATAGAGAATCTTTATAAAATACGTTCATGTTAACATCAACATTTGTAGCTGTCTCCAATAGAGTTGTACCACTAAAATTATAGTCATATTGTTTACATAATAATGCGATTCCATTTTTATATAAATTATAATCTCCATCAATTTTATACTCTGTAGGTAAGTTAGTTACATCATTATATATTACCCCATTTTCACGGATGGAATAATTATAAGTTGAACTTCCATCTTGGTGCCATCTTAACTTCATATATTTCTTACCAGCAATATCCTTATATCCTGATCCCGTTGATGCATTAGAACTTCCTATTCCAGCAGGCATAGCATCTGCAAAAATAAACAATCTCTTTGTTTCCTTATCTTCTAGTAATACTGGGTCAATAAAAGATGCACTTCCTTGAATTTGAACATTTTTTCCTATAGAATCACGTGGCCAATCTATATTTTTTGCAACATAATCATTAAATTGTAATGGTATTGTTGGATTCTTCCATGTTATACCGCCATCTAGACTCTTTGAAAATGCAATATCTATATTACTTTTAGAATCATGTGTTCCACCATATCTTGCATCAGCAGCTGATACAACAGTTCCTGAACTTAATGATAATAATGATGGTATTCTAAAATAATTAGATTTAGTACTATCACCAGCATAAAAAATATTTTCTCCATATGTTGTTGCTCCAGTTTCTGCCTTAAGGGCCTCATCAGTTAAAATCTCATTATAAATTTTCACATTTCCAATTGTTCCTCCGAATGGATATGCTATAACTCCATCTCTAACGGTCCCACCTAGCATAACATTATTTACACCTGTAATATCATTTATAAACTTATATACATCGGTATTTAAAGTTGCAAGTAATTCACCATTGGCAAATAATTTATATTGCTTATTGTTTGGATCTGCTTTAAATGCAATTGTGTTAAATACAAGATTATTTTTGTATATCGATCTTACAGCTGCTGGTCTACTTAATGTATATTTTAATACACTATCAGTATTTCTAAGTTCCATTCCCACTTCCCCTGTATTAGTAATATAAATATGGAAATGTCTATCCCTATTCCTGCTAGTATTATTTCCAATGCTTACTAATGACTGTATACTATTATTACTTGTTGATTTATAAGAAACAATTATTGTTCCTTTTTCTAAAGCTTTTACATATTCCGAGCCCATTTCAGAACTTAAGTCATAACCTTTTCCTTCTGTAATATTAATATTACTTTTTTCAATAATTAATCCATTAGGAATAGTTGAATTTGATGTAGATGTATCTTCTTTAGTAAAATCTACAACCGTTCCACTTAGAGTCTCTATATTTTCTTTTTCTAATATTTGAGTATTTAAATTTTGTACCAAACTAAAAGATTTATTTTTTATATTTTTTGTATTCTCTATATTGTTATTTATAAAATATTTTCTTGCTCCATACTCTTCTGTAGTTTGACTTGATACACTATAAGTAGGTAAAGAAGTAATCGCTAATGTTGATAAAGCAATAGTAGATATTGATTTTTTTATTAAACTATACATCATAATCTTCTCCTCAATTTTATTTATATTCTCAGTCCACAACTACACTGTAATATCTATTTATTTAGAAACAATCTCATTTAATTTTACTTTTCTATTTTCATAACGAGATTTAGTTAATGCATCTGCAGTAGCAATTGCTGCTCTAGCTGCTTTCCCTGTTAATAACGGTCTAAACTCATCATCAACATCTTTTCCATGTAAAATCTCATTAAAATATTTCATTTCATTTTTCATAATTCCATGTAACCACTTTGGAGGTAATTTTCCTGGTTTACCATACATTATAGCTCCATCCATTTCTGTTCCATGGTAAATTCTTGTACGCTCATCATCTTCTTCCTTTGTTTCATGAACAAGATATGTTTCTTCTCCATTTTTAGTTTTTACTGTCATAGCAACATCTTTCATATCAATTCTAATGGCACCTTTTGTTCCTTGAATTAATACATAATGCTCTGGCCAGTGGAATGCTGATCCATATTCTAATAAAGCATATCTATTATTTGGGAATTGCAATGTAATAAATAACATATCATCTTCATCACCAAATTGTTCACCTGAGTGAGCTACATTTCCACCTACCATAGTTACTTCTTCTGGTGTCCCCATAATAAATTGTATACAATCTAATTCATGAATATGATGATATAAGTGTCCACCTGATTTTTCTCGAATCTTTTTCCATGATATACTTGATTGAGGCTCTTCCCATCCATTTCTAGCAGAATGGCAATAAAGTACATCTCCTAATACACCTTCATTAATTAATTTTTTAGCATGTCTTACACTTCTAAAAAAATTCATTACATGTCCAGCCATAAATATTACGCCTTTTTCTTGACAAATACCAACCATTTCATCACAATCTTCATAACTTAAAGCTATTGGTTTTTCACAAAATACATGTATTCCATGTTCTGCTGCTTTAATAACTGGCTCTTTGTGTAGATAGTTTGGTGTTGCTACTATAACAGCCTCTACATCTTCTCTACTATACATAGTATCTAAGTCAGTTTCTACATCGCATCCTAATTCTTTAGCTATTGTTTCTGCATTTTCTGGATCTAGTACTGCTACAACCTTAGCTCCTTCTTGATCTTTCATAATACGCGCTAATTCAGCGCCAAAATATCCTGTTCCTACTATTGCATAACCTATATTCTTCATAATTCACCCTCCATTTTTATGTTATTTATTTTACTGATCCATCAGTCATTCCAGCTGCAATTTTCCTTTGAATAAACATAAAGAAAATTATTGATGGTACTACTACAAGTGTTGATGCTGCCATCATATCACCCCATGAAAGAATTTCCGCTCCTTGTAATGATCTAAGTGCAACTGAAACAGTCATTCTATCGGTGCTGTTTATTAAAATTAAAGAGTATAAAAACTCATTCCATGCATTTATAAAAGTATAAATTGCCGTAGCTACTATTCCTGGCATAACCAATGGAAGAACTATTCTTACAAAGGTTTGTAGCTTGTCTGCTCCATCAATTTTAGCTGCCTCTTCTATTCCTATTGGAACAGTCTTAAAAAATCCAACCAGCATCCAAACCGCATATGGTACACTAAATGAAAGATAAACTATTACTAACCCTATCCTTGTATTAGTAAGACCAATCTTTGCCATTACCAATGAATATGGAATTGCTAATAAAATTGGTGGAAACATATATGTAGTAACTAATAGTTTAGACATAACATTTCCAAACTTAGGGAAAAATCTTACGATACCATAAGCTGCCATTGCTGAAATTGTAATTGCTATCAAAGTAGTTATAAGAGAAATTAATAAGCTATTTTTAATATTTACTGCAAACCCTAAATCTTTAATTACATGAATGAAATTCTCTAAAGTAAAGTTCTTTGGTAAAAAACTTGTAGGATTTGCTGTTAGTTCACCTGATGTTTTAACAGAAGAAAGTAGTATCCATAGTAATGGGAAAACAGCTATAATAGTTAAAATAATAAGATATATATGACACATAAAATTTCCAAACTTATCTTTTTTACTTATCATTATTTATCCTCCCTTTCCCATTTTCCTATAATAGTAAAATAAGCTGCACATATAAGTAATAAGAATAATAGCAATAAAATAGTTATTGCTGATGATTTTCCTAATAACTTCGTACCCCAGCCCATATTATAAGCATATATTGGTACTGTTGTTGTTGCATTTGCAGGTCCACCACCTGTAATTAAATAAATTAAATCGAAATTATTAAATATCCAAATTGTACGCAATACTACAAGTAATCCAATTACTGTTTTTATATGTGGCATAGTAATAAATCTAAATTGTTGACCTTTTGATGCACCATCAATTTGTGCTGCTTCATACTGGTCTTGGGGTATTGTTTGTAATGCTGAAAGTACATTTACCATTATCATTGGTGCCCCAAACCATATATTTATAAAAAATAAAGTTGGTAAAACTAAATTAGCATCACTTAAAAATTGTGGTAAAGTACTAGTAAACCCTAATTTTACAAGTATATTAGGTATAAATCCTGATACTCCATTAAGCATCCATTTCCAAGATAATGCTATTACTATAGAAGGAAATGCCCATGGAATAATTAATGCTGTACGATAAACACCTTTTAAATGCTTTACTCTATTAATTGACAAAGCAGCTGTAAACCCTATAAATAATTGACCAATCAATGATACTAATGTCCATATAATAGATATAATAAATGCTTTAAAGAACTCTGGATCCTTTAAAACTGATATATAATTTTGTAATCCAATAAAATCATATGATTGCTTAATTAAATGCTTTGTTGTTAAACTATAATATAAACTAGAAAATATAGGATAAATCAATAATACTCCTACTATAATAAGAGCCGGAAGTACAAATACCCATCTTGCATAATCTTTTTTTGCTTTTATTTTCACAAACACCCTCTCCACCCTTTCTTAAATTATGGTGCTGTCGCATATTCCTATTTTATATTTTTAATTGTGCGACAGCTCCATCATTCAAAATTCATATTACTTAACTGTACTAAATAACTCGTTTAATTTATCTTCAGCAGTTTGAGCTGCTTTTTTAACATCTGTTCCATTTGTAATAATATCTTGGAACATAGATTCAATAATTCCTTGTGATGTTAATAAACCTGCTTCTACGCTTGGTCCATGTTCAAATCCTATAGCTGTACCCTTATCAGCAGCTGTGCTAATAACATCTACAGCATTTGAAAACTTCTTAACTGTTTCATTTGATTTATATTCTTCAGTATCTGATATACCTTTAATAGCAGGTAGCATTCCCACAGGTGTTGCTTCTAAGAATTTAATATAATTTTCTTTTTCATATAACTTTTCAATAAATGCTTTGCATATTTCTGGATGCTCTGATTTTTCCCAAATTACCATTGGAATATTTGATGTTTCAATTCCATAATCAGGATCATTAGCATTAACTTTTGGAATTGGAGCACAATCAATTTTATCAACTAAATCTGGTGAGTTTGTAGCTACACCACTTATTTGAAATCCCGAATTAAAATCAAATGCAGTCTTACCTTGGTAAAATAAAGTTGCTTGATCAAGAACTGCATAGTTAACAGAATCTTTTGGTGATGAGTTCTTATAAATATCAAGCCAATAATTAATACCATCTATAGCTAAGTCACTTGTAAGATCTGCTTTTAAATCATCTGTCAAAAGACTTCCTCCTGCACTACGTACATAGAAATTTAAGAATCTTGTCCCCATTAAATCTTTAGATCCAGTAGGGAATGAACATCCATAAACATCATTAGTAGTTAAAACTTTAGCAGCGTTTGCAAATTCCTTCCAAGTCTTAGGAACTTCAAGTCCTGCTGCTTCTAATAAATCTTTTCTATACCACATTACTTGTGCATGAGAGTATAAAGGTAATGAATAATGGCTTCCAACTGATTCTCCTTCTGACAATGCTGATTTAGAAAATTTATCACGGCCAATATTATCAATAACATCATCTACTGGAATAATTGCTTCAGCATCCATCATTTCAACAACATGACCTGGGAGAGCCGTACTCATATCTGGTACATTTCCTGAAGCAAGACCGGTTGTCCACTTTGTATAAAAATCTCCCCAAGAAAAAGTTTCAATATTAATTTTTACATCAGGATTATCTTTCATAAATTGATCCGCCACTGCTTGTATAGTTTCTAATCTTGCTCCTTGCGTAAAAGAATGCCAAAACGTAATTTCTCCCTTTAATTTCCCTGGTTCTGCTTCGGCTGCACTACCCTTAGAAGAGTTTCCTCCGCACCCTACAAGTAACGTTGCCCCCATAATCACCGTCAACATAATGCTTAATAACCTTTTTTTCATTTTTATCCTCCTTGATAATGAAGTTTCTTGTAAAGCTTTACTTCTAAGTTTAGTATATATTACCATTTTGTACTTTTCTACATACAAAACATTAAATATTAGCACAAAACATTTTTTTATTACTCTTTTTGTCTCTTAACTCAAGTACTATTTTATATTGCTTTATATTTATATTTGGATAAAAAAAAGCACTTGTATCAATACAAATGCCCTTTCTATCAATATCTATATTATATTTAAAAATAAATCTACAAAATTATACTTTTAATCATAAGTTGATACAATATAAATTTCTATTTTTTATAGGATAAATTAACTATTATATAGTTATTCTTTAGCATTATCCCTATATTGTTTTGGAGTAATACAAAAATATTTTTTAAATATTCTACTAAAATAATTTGCATCTTCATATCCTACTTCATATGCTATATCACTTATATTATCTCCTGAAACCAATAACTTTCTTGCAGCTGTCATAACTCTTATTTCATTTAAATATTCTAAAGGATTTTTTCCAACTTGCTGTTTGAATAATGTTCTAAATCGTGATTCACTTAGTTCAGCCATCCTGCTCATTTTTGAAATTGTGTACTGCTCTGTAGGATGTAAAATTATATAATCTACAACAACCTGTATTCTTGGATCTAAGCTAACATCTGATTTTCTTGTTCTCTTTTTAATTCTTTCTAAAGAAAATTCTTCTTCTCCAATCAATTCTTTTCTATCAATATCAATATTCTTCTTACCCTTATCAATAACATATCCTATAATTAATTCTAGATATCCTCTAACCCAAAACATCCTTGAATCATGATCTGTCTTTATGCATTTATACATTTTTTCAAAATACATTCTACCCTCATCATTTATATCATGAATTACTGTAGGTATATGAAAATAATCTGTTAGTAAATCTCCTCCATCATAATTTACTGATGTTGCAAATCTTATGCTATAAAAAGAAAAATCATCATTAAGCGCATGACAAGATAATTTACATCCAACTGGAAGATAGACAATATCGCCTTCTTTTACTTCAAATTCCTTCCCATCAATAAAGAATATAGCATTTCCTTTTATAACGTATCTTAACATACCATATGGTAAATAACTTTCAGGGTATACCCAGGACTTACCAAAGGAGTATCTATCAATATAAAGAAAATTAAACCTTATAGAATTAATAAACGAATTATTCATAAGCAATTCCCACCTTATTATACAGAATATTACAACAATTATAATATATCACTTTACTTAATTCAATTATAATTTAGTTGTTTTGTACTATAATTACTCATTTAACCTATTTATAAAAATTTTTCTTAATAATATAATTCAAAATATAAATATTAAATTCTATTGAAAGGAGAAAGTTTTTTATAGTTATGAAAGTTGGACATGATTATGTTAGCCCTGGTTATTTTTCATTAAATGTATCTGCAGATACCCGCCGAAAAGAATTTGATATAAAAAATCATACTCTAATAGAAAATAAATTAAAACCTGATTTTCTTTTCATAGGGGATTCTATTACTCATTACTGGGAATTAAGTGCATATTTTAACAAGCCTGGACAACTAATTATTAATCGAGGAATAGGCGGAGACACCACTACCTATTTATCCCAAAGACTTTTGGCTGATGCTCTACAATTATCTCCAAAATACTGCATCATCGGTATAGGAATTAATGATTCCTTAGACTTAGAAGGTGATTATTGGAGACAACTACCTGGTCTCCCCTATAATGATGTTTTAACAAAAGCAAAAGAAAATTATATAGATATCATAGAACAATTTGATAAGACATCTTCAATACCTATTATAGTTTCTTTATTACCTATTAATATTCCAATTTCATTATGTGAGGCAAAACGCAAAAAATTCATTTGTGACTTTAATGATTTTCTATATAGTTATAGCAAAGAAAAAAATCTTATTTATGTTGATTATTATCATACAACTGTAGTACCAGGCACAACTTTACTACTTGAAGGCATTACATATGATGGTCTTCACCCAAATGCAAATGGTTATAACATTATGGCTACAGTATTAAAAAATACATTAAAAAAACAAAATATAATTATCTAAAGGAGATTTTCATCTATGAAATATAAAAAATATGAAATATTAGAAAAAATAAAAGGTAAGCTAATAATATCTTGTCAAGCTCTTCCATCAGAACCTCTATACGTAGAAGATAGATCTATAATGTATCTAATGGCTCGTGCTGCTAAAAAAGCTGGTTCTCCTTGTATCCGCACAAATAGCATACGTGATATCATAGCAATAAAAGAAGAAACTTCTCTACCTGTAATAGGTATTATTAAAATTGAGTATGAAGGATACGATTCATATATTACTCCAACTATGAAAGAAATAGATGAACTTGTTTCAGTTGATACGGATATTATTGCTCTAGATTGTACAATGCGTAAACGTGGAGATGGAAGTACTATAAACGAATTCATAACCGATATAAAAAATAAATATCCAGACATTATACTTATGGCTGATATTTCTACCTATGAAGAAGGAATAAATGCTTGGAAGTGTGGTGTAGATTTTGTTGGGACAACCTTAAGTGGCTATACAAGCTATTCTCCTAAAATTAATGCTCCAGATATTGATCTAGTTAAAAGGTTATCTTCAGCAATTGATATACCTGTAATTGCCGAAGGTAAAATACATTATCCAGAACAAGCTGCACAAATGTTAGAATCTGGCGCATATGCTGTTGTAGTAGGTGGAGCTATTACTAGGCCATTAGAAATTGCCCAAAGATTTATTAATGCTATTGAGGTAATAAATAATGTATAAAATTTATTTAGGTGTTGATATTGGTGGAACAGATGTTAAAATTGGTTTAATTACATCAGATGGTAATCTTATTAAATCCACAGCTTTTTCTGTTGACTTTGATCATTATAAAACTCCAATTATTGATACTGTATTAAAATCAATAGATATATTCCTAGAAAACAATAATTTAGATTCAAATAACCTAATTGGTATCGGAATTTCTGCCACGGGTCAAATAGATACTTATAGTGGTACAGTAATTGGAAGCGCTGGGCATATAGATAATTGGATTTCTACTCCGATAAAAGATATTGTACAAAATAAATATGCTGTACCAGTTTCAGTAGCCAATGATGCAAATTGTGCTGTTATCGGTGAATACTGGAAGGGAAGTGCAGTAAACTATTCTAATGTAATTATGATTACCATTGGAACTGGTGTAGGCGGCGGAATTATTTGTAATGGGAAAATTCTCTCTGGGAAAATAGGATTAGCTGGAGAACTTGGACACTTCTCTATAGATAAAAGTGGGAAAAAATGTACTTGTGGAAATTTCGGATGCTATGAACAATATGCATCAACTACAACTTTAGTTAATAATGTAAACGAATTACTTAACTCCCTTCCATCTTATCCATTTAATAAAACTGAGAAGATAAATGGAAAATTCATATTTGAACAAGTAAAATTAGGTAACAGTGACATAACATATATAGTAAATAAGTGGATAGATGATATTTCTGTAGGATTAGTAGGATTAATTCATATTTTTAATCCTGACCTTGTAATAATAGGTGGCGGAGTAAGTAGTCAAGAAGCTTATTTTATTACTCCTCTACGTAACAAAGTATTTAATATGATTATGCCTAGCTTCAAAAGGCATTTAAAAATCACTTCCGCAAATTTAGGAAATAATGCAGGATTGATTGGAGCTATTTATAATTTAATAAAAGATAATAATTTCGGGGGCATTTATGATAATTGATAATATAAAAAATATCTATAACTACAAATCTTTTTCAATAATTTATAAAGCTTTACAGGAACTTTCAAAGCTTAATATAGAAAATATACCTACTTCAACTATCGTTTATGAAGAAAATAAACTGTTTTATAACCCAGTATCACTCATATCTAAACCTGAATATGAATGTATATTTGAAGCACATAAAAAATATCTGGATGTACATTATATTTTAGAAGGTATTGAGGGTATTTCTACATCTTCTATAGATAAACTTAAAGTTCAAACTCCTTATAATAATGAAAAAGATATTGCCTTTTATAATGGAGAAGCTGATGGAACATATTATTTAAATCCTGGTGACTTTATGATTTGTTGGCCTACTGATGCTCATAAAGTTGCTATTATGAAAAACTCACCTTCTCAAATAAAAAAGATAGTTTGTAAAATTTCTGTTGATTATTTATAAAATTTGTTTCTTTTGTATTGAATAAACATCTACTGTATTTAATTTTAAAACCACATAAAAATCTATAAAACTTATAATATAGTCAAAGGACCTAACGTTTCGTTAGATCCTTTGACTATACTACGATTTAAATAAAAAAACACTTGTATTTCTTAATTTTTGAAATAATATATAACTTTAATTAATTATAAAATAAATAGTAAAGAAATGATTTATTATACTTCTATAAGTACATTCATTATCCCACCACAAACCATTCCTTCATCTTCTGCTACATCTCCTGTCATATCAACTTGCATTGTCATAAAGCTTCCTTCTTCGACTTCCTCTATTAAATCCCTAGCTGCAAGAATTACCTCTCCTTCACTACATCCTCCGCCTATGCTTCCAAGTGTTTTCCCATTTTGCCAAATAATCATTTTAGCTCCTGCTCCTCTTGGTGTAGACCCCTTTGTGGATGTTACTGTAACAATTGCTCTTCTTTCTTCATCTTCTTTTGCAAGGTTTTCTAAGACTTTAATATCCATATCAGAATAATTTGTTCTTTTTTTAGCATTTGCACAAGCTATCATATCTGATATACCTAACCTTTTTTGTGCAATAATCTGAGAAATAATAGATATTGCAATTTCTAATGGTGTAATTCCCCCAATTCTAAATCCTATTGGAGAACATATTTTATCTAACAGCTCTGCACTATATCCTTCTTCTTTAAATTGATCCTTAATTCCTTGAACTCTTCTCTTAGATCCTATCATTCCTAGATATTCTGGTTTTATATTTAAAACTGCTCTAAGACATTCTTTATCATATTTGTGTCCTCTTGTAACAATTGCTACATAATCATTTTGATTTACATTTATTTGTTCAAAAACATTTTCAAAGCTTTCACAGATTACTTCTGTTGCTAATGGAAACCTTTCTTTATTTGCATAGGATAATCTATCGTCTATAACTGTTACCTTAAATCCAATTTTAGCTCCTAAATCCACAAGATGCTCTGAAATATTTCCGCCTCCAAAGATAATTAATCTTGCTTCTGGAAAAAACGGCTCTATTAAAATTTGCTCTTCATCATTATGTATGATAAGTTCTGGAGTCTTTTTATCTATTGCTTTATTTATTGCATTTTTCATATCTTCATCAATATCTAATAAGTCATCTTTATTTAAATCTAATAATATTTTTTCTATTTTCTTTCCCCTTTTAGATGAAAGCCTTGTCATCATTACCATGCTATGGTTATCCTTCAATTCATTAATAAGTTCTCCATAAGTATTTCTCATATAATCCCCCTGTATTTTGCTGAGCAAAATAGTGAAAGAGTTAAAGAGTAAAAAGTGATTTTCACTAAAATATCTCTCAGCATTTTATTGTAAATAATTTATAAGTTTTTAGTTAAAATAAATTTCCTTTAGCGCTTCAACTAATTTTTTTACGTCTTTTATATTATTTTCTTCTCCAAATGTAAATCTAAGTGAACATTGTGCCTTTTCGTGAGATAAGCCTATTGCTTTAAGTACATGTGAAGACTCTGTTAATCCTGAAGAACAGGCTGCTCCACTTGATACTGCAAATCCCATTTTATCTAACTTTAGTATCATTGTTTCTGCCTCCATTCCTTCAAAGAGGATGTTAACATTTCCCGGTAATCTATCCACAGCATGTCCATTCAACTTTGTATTTGGTATGTTTTTTAAAATCTGAATTATAGCTTCATCTCTTAAGCAACATAACTTCTCTTGATATTCAATTAAGTTTTTATTTGCTAATTCAATAGCCTTTCCAATACCAACAATAGATGAAACATTTTCTGTGCTTCCACGCTTTCCCTTTTCTTGCTCTCCACCGTCCATAAGAGAATCAATGCCTGTACCTTTTCTGATATATAAAGCCCCTACCCCCTTTGGACCATAAAATTTATGTGCTGATATTGATAATAAATCAACTTGTAACTCTTCAACATCTATAGTAATACAGCCAACAGCTTGTATTGCATCTGTATGAAATATTATTCCCTTTTCCCTAGCTATTTTCCCTATTTCTGCAATTGGCTCTATAGTTCCTATTTCATTATTTGCCATCATGATACTTATTAAAATAGTATCTTTTCTTATAGATTTTTTTAAATCTTCAATTGATATTTTTCCATCCTTATCAACTGGCAAATAACTTATTTCAAAGCCTTCCTTCTCTAATCGTTTACAACTATTGATAACTGCATGATGTTCTATAGAAGAAGTAATTATGTGTTTCCCCTTCTTTTTATAATATCCAGCAATACCCTTAATTGCCCAGTTATCAGCTTCTGTTCCCCCACTTGTAAAGTAAATTTCACTCTTTTTAGCATTTATAGTCGCTGCTATTTGCTCTCTTGCTTTTTCTATTGCTTTTTTACTTTTCCGTCCAAAACTATAAATGGAAGATGGATTTCCATACTGATTAGTTAAATACGGCATCATTTCTTTAAGAACCTCTTCATTAATAGATGTTGTTGCTGCATGATCTAAATATATCATCTTATTTTCAATCATATTTTCTTCCAAAAACTCACCTCTACTTTTATTAAGCCCTTTGATTAAGACGTTTTTTTATTCCCAATACTCCTATAAATTTAGCTATTCATTGATATTTTTATTACTTCCGTATTTTAATTTGTACTATATTTAATTGATTTTTAAATTTTATTTATTATTGAAACTTAGTAAGTCCTTATAAGTTTATTTTAGCATATATTGTATTTAATTCAAATTAATATTATCCATTATATATATTCATTAATTGTATTGAAATTGTAATGATTTTAAATTCTACAATATAAAATATATGCTTTAAAATTATAAAAATATCAATTAATTAATTAATTCTAATTCTTCATTAATTAATTAATTGATGAAAAATAGAAAACCCTCAAAGGATTTTCCTCTGAGGATTTTTTATATTATTTATTGTATGACTAGATATTAAATTATATATTTTATATCTAATCATTCGAAACTCTTATTATATGCATAGATAAGTATAAAATTTCATCTTCACTAATTTGTTTATTTATAACGTTTTGAACATAATTTTTTATTAGCCTAGCACATTTCACTTTATCTGGATATTGCATTTCAATTTGCTCTAAAATAAAACTATTTTTACTATCCATTAATTTATCTTCCATTAACCTTTGTAAAAAATACTGCAAATGTGTAATAAATCTTGAATAATTTAATGAATCTTTATCTAATTTAATTTTTAAATCATATTTAATAATATTAATTATGTCTTTCATCATTTTAACCATTAAAATTGTATTTTCTATCTTTGCATCTTCGTTTTGTGCATTTACAATATGAAAGGCAATATTGCAAGCTTCTTCTTCTGGAAGATTTATATTTAAAATACTATTAATTTTTTCTACAGCATAAAGTCCAACTTTAAATTCTTCTGGATAAAACTTTTTAACTTCCCATAATAATCTATTTTGTAAGATGACTCCTTTATTATATCTTTCTATGGCAAAAGATATATGATCAATTAATGAAATAAAAATATTATCATTTAATTCACATTTTAATTCATTTGCAGCATGTTTAATTATCATATTTGTAACATCTATATACTCACTTGGCATGTCTTCCATAACCCTAAAATAGTTTTTCTTAGTGCTTTCATCTTTTAATGTAAATATCTTTTCTATTTTATTTGGATCTATGTCATCTCCAACTTTTTTCATAAATCCAATTCCTTTACCCATAGCTATTATTTCATTATTTTTCTCATCATTTACAAAAACAAGACTATTATTCATGACCTTTATTATTTTCATACTCTTCATCCTCATTCTCAGCAACAAATAATGATTTAAAATACACTTGGACAAATTAAGCTTTTATACTTTACTATATTTATTATTAAATATTATCTCCATTAGTTTTAATTATGTCTTTATACCAATAAAAACTTTTCTTTTTTATTCTTCTTAAGTCCATTAGGTCAAACTCATCTCTATTCACATAAATAAATCCATATCTTTTCCCATAGCCTTGATGTGTACTTACAACATCTATAGCAGACCACGGACAATAACCTAATACATCAACACCATCACATATTGCTAATTTTAATTGCTCTAAATGTCTTTCTATGAAATCTATTCTATCATCATCATTTATTATATCATTTTTTTCTAATATATCTTTATCTCCATATCCATTTTCAGTTATTAATATAGGTAAATTATATTTTTCTGAAACCTTTCTTAATGTCATTCTTAAGCCTACTGGATCTACTACCCATCCATACTTAGATTTACTAACATATGGATTTTCTGCTGCTCTATATACCCCTTGCTCTCCTAACATTATTTGTTGATCGCCAGCCCTTGCTGAAACATCTGACGAATCTCCTTTGCTTTGAGCAATAGTTGCTGTAGAATAATAATTCATTGCAATAAAGTCAGGCTTCCCTTCTTCCATTACTTTCATATCACCTTCTGATATTATTGGTTCTAATTCTCTATCTTCTAAATATCTCCAAAACAGCTTATTATATCTTCCAAAAACAGCTAAATCTAAAAAGCTCCAACATCTTAATGTTTCCCAGTTATGAGCTGCAATTGCATCATTTGGATTACATGTTTCTCCATACATAGATGTAATATTTAACGCAGGTCCTATCTTGCCATTTGGACATACTTTATGACATAAGCTCATAACCTTAGCTTGTGCTAATAACATATTATGATTTTGCTGATATAATTCTTTTTTACTTGGTAACTTTCCACCTTTAGGCACCCCTATGGCACCTGGATGTAATATCATAGTGTTTTGTTCATTTATAGTTAGCCAATATTTTATTTTGTGTCCAAAGTTATCAAATAAGACTTTTGCATAATCTACAAATGCATCTATGGTTTCTTTATTATTCCAGCCACCTTTTTTTTCTAGTTCATATGGTAAATCAAAATGATACATTGTTACAATAGGTTCTATATTATAACTTATAAGTTCATCAATCAAATTATTATAAAACTCTATTCCTTTTTTATTAATTTCACCAGTACCATTTGGTATAATTCTTGTCCAAGCAATAGAAAATCTATATGCCTTTAGTCCCATCTCTGCAAATAATTTTACATCTTCCTTATATCTATGGTAATGATCACTAGCTACTTTAAAATCTGAAGTATCTTCAGGATGATCTAGCATATCTATTACAGATAATCCCTTACCTTCCTCATTCCAAGCTCCCTCTACTTGATAAGCTGATGTAGATGCTCCCCATAAAAATTCTTTTGGAAAACCTTTTTTATTTTTATATATCATAAACTTACACCTCTTTTAAACAATAGATATGTTAGTATTAATCTAAATTTATACTAACATATCTTAAAAATTATATTAACACTTTTATATTATTTAATTACTTGTAGTATATCTTCTTTTGATTTAACTATATTTCCAACACCTAAGCTTTTTATTTCTTTATAATCTGCTGAATTACAAACTAATACTGGAGTTACTACTTCGTACCCTGCTTTTATTATTTCTTCCTTATCAAATTCTAATAACTTATCTCCAATATTAACTTTATCCCCAACATTAACAAAATTTTTATAATGCTTACCTTCTAAATTCACAGTATCAATTCCAACATGAATTAATATTTCAACACCTGAATTACTCTTTATTGCAACTGCATGTTTTGATTCTAATAATGCTTCCACAGTTCCTTCTATTGGTGAAACAACTACGTTGTTTTCTGGTACTATAGCTATACCTTTTCCTAGTATTTCAGCTGAAAAAACATCATCATTTACTTCTGATAAAGGTATTAATTTTCCATTTAAAGGACTTTTTAATATTATTTCATTAACATTATTAATATTATTAACATCATTAGATTCAATTGAATTTACGTTATTATCATTTCCTTCTTCAACTGGATCATCAAATCCAATAACCCAAGTTAATGCAAATGTTACTATAAAAGCAATTAGACAAGTTACTATAGCATGAACTATATTCATTGGATTTGCACCTATAAATGCTGGTAATGCTGCTAACCCTGGTGATACAAATGCATAACGTACTAATCCTACCGCACCTGCATATATACCTGCAATTCCTCCACCAATCATTGCTGCAATTAAAGGTTTTTTAAGCTTTAATGTTACACCATATAAAGATGGTTCTGTAATACCTAATACTGCTGTAAATCCAGAAGATGAAGCTAATTGCTTTAATGATTTATTTTTACTTTTTACTGCAACGCATAATGTTGCTGCCCCTTGAGCTATATTTGAAGCTAACATTCCTGGTCCATTTATCATTTCTGCACCAGTATTAGTTAATTGCATAGTTGCAATTGGTGTCATTGCCCAAGCAGTACCTGTAACTACTAAGAAAGGTTGTAAACCTCCCATTAAGAAAGGAATTAGCCAGCTTGCTCTTGAATTAATCATATCTGCACCTAAAGCTACTAAATCATTTAAATATGTTCCAAAAGGTCCTATTACTACTAAAGCTAATGGAGCAGTTATAAGTAATATCAATAATGGTTTTGTGAAAAATTTAATTATTGACGGTGATACTCTTTCTGCAAATTTTTCAATATAAGACATTATCCATACAGTTATAATAATTGGTAATACTGATCCTGAATAATCAGTTAATCTAACTGGTAATCCAATAAAACTAATATCTTGTCCTAAATTTATGAGTTTTGTTAAATTAGGATGTAATAAAACTCCTGCTATTGTTATAGCTAATATTGGGTTACATTCAAATTTAAGCGCTGCTCCATAAGCTAATAGAACTGGCATAAAGAAGAATGCTGCATCAGCTATTGTATCTAATAATATATATGTATGGCTATCACTTGTTAAGGCACCTACAAGAGTTAGTATAGATAATAAAGCCTTTATCATACCTGCTCCAGTAATTGCTGGAATCATAGGTGTAAAAGTAGTTGAAATAATACTTATAAAATTAGAAACTATACCTTGTTTTTCTTTATTGTTTTTATTGTTACTATTAACACTATTACTTCCTAATTTATTTAATATAGCTCTGTATGCAGTTTGAACCTCATTTCCAATAACTACTTGGAATTGTCCACCTTTATTTACTACAGAAATTACTCCAGATAAATTCTCAATTTTATTTACTTGTACTTTAGACATATCATTTAACTCAAATCTTAATCTAGTTGCACAATGGGTTAACTTACTTACATTTTCTTTCCCCCCGACTAACTCTAGAACTTCTAAACCAACTTTTTTATAATCCATTTTTTCTCCCTCCATGATAGAAATTTTAAAATTAAATATAAAAAAGACCAAAATAAAATGACTTCTGTATCAAAAGAAATCATTTTTATCTTGGTCTTGCCTGCATTATCAGTAACATGCCTTAATAAAAATAAAACAAATTTATGTAATTGTTTTCGTGAATTTATATTAACATATAGAACTTATTTTTTCAATAGTAATTTTAAAAATTTATATATAACTACTTAGCTTTATTTGGCTTTTTTCCTTTTAAAAATAGTCTTCATAATATTAATTTGCATCTTCCTTATATCTTTCATTCACTAAATTATACATATCTTCAGCTGTCTTCATACAATTAATAACTATACTATTAAAATATAAATCCTCACTAATTAATCCATAATCCTTATCATTATTTGACATGATTTGATCTACAATTAACTCATTACTTTCTAAGGTTACTTGAATTTTATTTAAAATAACTTCTATATTATCTAATACTTCATTTATACTCTTATCTTCTTGTAATAGCCCCTCATTATTAATTGCTATATATGAAATTTGTCTAATTTCATGTACAAGTTGTTTATTTATTTCTAATAAATTATTATAAAAAGATTGTTCATATTCATTTTTCTTTTTATAATTTTTAATATCTAAATTTATTTGATTGGACCTTATTAATAATTCTCTTAGATATGTATTATCAAATTCATCCTTATTTTCTAATGCCTTTCTTAGCATTAACACCATTTCTCTATCTATTGTAATTAGCTTATTTACGTTTAATTTAAATTCATAACTACTCTTATTAGGTAATATATACTTATTTGCTAACATTGAAATAATAGCTGCAATAAATATATATGCTAATCTAAGCTCTACTGCTTCAGTTCTATCCATTGCTAAGGTAGCTAATGCAAGCCCATAACAAGTAGAGTATGAAGTCATTATCCACGTTGATGGTCTTACTGAATACATGCATATTGTCATTATAACTATTATCACAATATGAGCATTAGCTGTATTAAATATACTTAGTAATAAAAGTGCTAAAATAGAACCAAGAATTGTACCTAATATACGGTTATTAATTCTCTGCGCACTGTCTTCATAAAAAGGTGCAATCATAAAAAATGCATTCATAGGAATCCAATATGAATGATTTAATCCTGTTAACTTTGATATTAAAAAAGTTGCTGTTAATACAAATGATAGCCTTAATGCAAAACGCAATTGGAATCTATCCAATTTAAGATTATATCTAATTCCATGTAGTTTATGAGTAATTTTAGGGATTCTCCATGTTTCCTTCATACTATAAAAATTTGAAGTAGTCATATTTGAAAGTACTTCTTTTAAAATATTAATAATATATGCTATATCAGCTTCTATTTTTTTATTTGTAAAATATTGTACTTTAATAAATTTATCTAATAAATTTATTAAAGCTATATTGTCTTTTTCATTAATCTCTTTTGATATCTTTATTAATAATATACTTAATTCCTTCAAGTATAAAATATCACTATCATTTAAATTATCATAACTCATATAAATATTTTTTATAACATACTGAAACTTTTGGAATACCAGCATAAAATAATAATTATTTGATCCAAAACTATCTACTAAATACTTATAATTTCTGCTTGAATATATAAGATTATTTAATTTATAAATCATTCTATTCAGTTCATCATTCTCACCTTTTAACTCTTCCTTTTTAGATAATTTATCTATTTGATTAGATAAATTCAATAATCCATTTTGCGCTAATTCATAATTATTTTTTTGTTTATTCCTTAATGAATTTATAAATAATGCTACAGTTACAAATACACTCCCATAAATTAATGCAGCAAATTGCTTAGGTAATCCTGAAAATTCAATAGGCCTTAACTGTAAGAATACGAATGCCATTACATACACAAAATATCCTCTTGGCGTAAAATTATCTGTATATAAATATACAATAAAAGATGGTACTGTTAAATTAATAGCCACACACAATACTATGTTTAAATTTGCAATATAAGAAAAGAGAGATATCAACATTAACATTAAAAATATGTTTAGCAATCTTTTTAAATTAAATTCTTCTTTTGATTTCATTCTAAATAAAATTATAAAAAAAGAGACCATTATTACTTCAGTTACTCCAAATATTTTCAAAATAGAAAAAAATAAGCTAATAGCTACAATAATAGTGGTTATTCCATTTATAAATCCATTTTTTGCATTCAATAGCTGCCTTTTTACCATTTCCACTTTTACGTCACCCCTCTAATATTCGCTCTTTAATTTATTATTTTTCATATTCTTTTTTATATTCTTTTCTAATGTACTCTATATTTAATATGTTATTTTTTAATATATCCAATATATTCTTTTCATAAAATTTTGTCAATTATTGCTTATTATATCTACTTTTAAACTAATTCTTAATTTATCTTTAAGACTACTCTTTAATCTACTTTTATAAAATTAATATAAAAATATAAAGGGAGTCGCGAAACGCGACTCCCTCTGCTTTTGATGAATCATAATTTTTCATAACCCAGGAACAATACCTCTTAGCACAAAAAAGTGAAAATTCTTTACTCTACTAATGTAGCACATACAACTGTTCTAGCATCTTCAAATTCATAGCTACATGTATATAAAGTAATAATTTTTTTCAAATCATTACTAATACTAGTTTCATTAGCTTCTTTATTTATGTTTTCTATTTCATTTACTTTATCAATTTTCTCAACCTCATTATTTTTATCTTTTATTTCTTTTTTATAATAAGATTTTTCTTTTAAACTATTGATATACTCATTATATTCTTCATTACTACTAAAGCTAGCTTTTAAATTAATATCACTTGCTTTTTCCACAAATACAGAAAATACTTCGTAAGTTTCCTCTCCATTTTCAGTTACTATTTTTATTTTTCCATTATCAAAAAAATCTTTTTCTTTAAATTTATTTATAGAAGCAAACATACTACCATCTCTCATATTATGACCATATAAAATTAGATTTTTATCTTGTGCCTCATCATTTTCATAATCTAAAAATATAGTCCCTGAAATACTTTTTTCCTTATAAAAATTATTGTTTAAATAAAAATCATTGTCCTCTCCTTGAACAACAGGATAGTCTACTACTGTATCATCAATAATAATCCAAAATTTATAATCTGAATTTACAGCCTTTAATTTTTGATATATTTCTTTCTCATGATTACTACTATCATCTATATTGTTACTTGTATTTAAATCTTCACCTTTAAGGTTTCTAATATTATCATAAGTTTTGTTATCCTTATAATAATTGTAGGTTTTAGCTCCAATATTTATTAAACAAATTAGGATAATACAATCTAAAACTATAGTTATTAATTTTCTATGCTTTGTATTTATTTAAAACGCCCCTTTACCATGACTAAATCTATTTTCTCATGTATTTTTTCATATATATATTTACATTCTAATTGTTATTTTATATTAAAACTACACTTATTAAACTCTCACTCTCAAATTTTAATTTACTACTAATATTTATATATAATCTCCATATCTGGCACTTAAAATTACTATACTTCTTATAAATTTAAACTAATTTTCAAGATCTAACTTAACTACTTTTGATTACTCCAAAAATCAGTTGTTAATAGCCACGCTGAAATAAAGGATACTAATGGTACTGCTAAGATAATTGCTAAACTCCCTGAAATTCCTTGCATTATTTCAATTCCAACTTGATACATATTGATTAATTGATTGTATTTTAAATTATAAGCATAGTTTATAATAAGTGTATTTATTGAACCTCCTGTAAAAGCAAGTATTAAAGTATTAGACATCGTCCCCATCATATCTCTTCCAACATTTATTCCTGATTTAAAAAGATCACCCTTAGATATTTCTGGATTATGGAGGTGTATTTCGTTAATGGTGGATGCTATGGACATACTAACATCCATCACTGCGCCTAAAGATGCAATAAGAATTCCTGCAAATAAGATTCCTCCAACCTGTAGCTTTGTGTTATTAGCTATAAATACTAATTCCTCTATTTCTGAAACATTATATCCTGAAATTTTTGAAAAATATCCAAATCCTGCTGCAAATAATCCAGATATAATTACCCCTATTATTGTTCCTATCATAGCTGAAATTGACTTCTTACTTATTCCATCTATTAAATATAATGAAATTATAGTTACTAATATTATTACAACTACTGCAGAAAAAAATGGTGAGTATCCCTTATATAACATAGGCAAAAATAAATATATAATGCAGATAAATGTAAATATTAATCCAAGTGCAGATTTAAAACCCTTTCTTCCTCCAATTAACCAAAGCATAAGTAAAAATAAGCCTACAAACATATAGCTAATATTTGATCTTTGATAGCTATATACTGATAATGTTGCACTGCTATCATGTTCACTTATCCCAACAATTACCTTCATACCTACTGTGCAATCTGCTCCATAAAGATTGCCAGCAAAACTAGTAGCCTCATATATTTTCCCTTTTAAATTTCCACTTAATATTTTGACTTTAATTTTTTGATACCCTATTCTAGAACCATCTTCTTGTATATTATCCTCTATAATTTCCACAACAACAGCCTTTTCATAGCTTGTACCAGCACGATTAATTAATTCTACCTTTTCTATTCCATTGAAAAAGTATAAGAACACAAAAAACAAAATAATAATAAGTGATGCAATAATATGCCTTTTAATCTTCTTATTACTTTTAAATATCTCTGTTAGCATAACAATCCTCCAGATTGATAATAAATAATTATTGAGGCAATTTGTTCTAAACTACTAAATATAATTGATTACGCATAATTTATAAATTAATAGTTAATAGTGTAAAAGTGAAAAGTTAGTGCCCATTTACCTCAGAGAAACTTCAGCATATGGGCCTTCATATTTTCACTTTTTGCTATTTTACATCTGCTTCATTCTCTTTAATCATCTTAATTTTTAGTGCAACTAATCCTAATACTGATACTACTAAGATTCCATAAATATAGAAATTTGAATAATCTCCTGTGTTTACTGGGCTATTTCCTTTATTTAGTGAGTTTGAATTATCATTACTTGTTCCACCGTTTCCTGCATTTCCACTACCATTTCCAACGCCTTCATTGTTACTTCCAGAATTTCCATTGCTATTTCCTTCACCATTATTGCCATCTATTACCATAACTTTAGATTCAAAAGTTTTAATTGCTTCTTTTAATGTAGAAACTGCTTCATCTACAATAGTTTGACTAGCATCATCTGAGGAAAGTACCATCTTAGCTTCATTTATAGCTGCTAAAAATACTTCTTTGTCCTCTTCTTTATAATTGCCATTTTTTGTTCCTATAACTGCTTTATCTGCAATTTTTATAGCTTCTTCAATAGTAGTATTTAAATTATTTTTATTTCCTTGTAATAAAAGTGAATTCATAGATGTATTTAAATCTGTATAAGCCTTAGTAATTATTTCTGATGTTGCATCAGCTTGATTTGATATAGCCTTTGCATTGGTAAGTGCTCCTTCAAAAACAGCCCATGTTGATGATGTATAATCTGATTTAATCTTTTCTTCCGCATTCTTAATTAAATCAATTAAATTAGATTTATCAAGAGCTTTAACTATAGTATATGTTTCATCTATTTTTTCCATATTATCTGTTCTATAAGTGCTTATAGATAAACTAACTTCATCAACACTTATATTGGAAAAAGTTGGTACATCTTCTTGCCATCTATTAGCTATATAAGCTTGTTGTCTTGGAACATTATCATAATACTTACTACCAGATGCTGAATTGGCTGTTATATAAAGTATTCCTTCAGGATCAACTACTTTTCCAGATTGAATGTTAAGATCAGTAACTACAGCATTTTCATCTTCAATGCTTTTTAAGTAATCTAAATAAGTCTTATCTGTAACTAAGTTAGTATATCCACTTTCAAATTCTTGTTCAAAAAAGCCTTCATATTCATCATCACTTATTAGCTTTTCTTCATCCAGTACTCCACCCTTTAATATTTTTGATCTTGCATAAGTATGATCATGTCCAGTTAAAACAACGTCTATATTATTTTCTTCAAGTATAGGAACTAAAGCATATCTAAGCTCTACTATTTCTGGTTCATTTGAATGTTCTCCAGAACCATAGATATCTTGGTGAAGTGTAACAACCCTCCATGTTGAATCCTTAAAACTATTAACAGCCTCTTCTATAAACTGCTTATGTTCAGCTATATTTTTATTGTTTGTATTTAAGTTAATAAATAATGTATTTCCATATGTGTAATAGTAGTTCCCCCCACCTACTGTTTTTCCTAATTCACTTGCATTTGGGTTATTAAAATGATATGAATAATTACCACTAACAGCATCATGATTTCCAAGAGTAGTTGCTGTTGGTAAAGACTTTAATGCATAAGGACTTAAATATCCTACATATTCAATTTCATTTTCAGTATAGGCTAAAGCTTCCTCTGTAGTAGCTTTTTTATTTCTAATAGAAACTTGATCTCCTGCTGAAATCATAAAACTTGCATTAGGAACTAAAGATAATGCCTTATTTAAAGTATTATTCCAGTTAAAACTATCATTTCTTGCAGATTTATCTTGCCCCATAGCACTGCTTTCACCAGTAGCTGCATTGTCTAATGATGAACCAATTTGAGGATCTCCAACTAATATAAAATTAAATTTATTAGTATTTTGAGTATTAATTTCTACTGCTTCACTCCAATTTCCATTTGTACCATAGCTATAATAATATTTAGTGCTATTTTCTAATCCTGATACAGTAACTTTATTGGATAAATACCCAGGAACTGCATTACTTTGTGCCCCATTAAATTCAATAGCATTACTCATATCCTTACTCTTACTTATTTTTACCTTTGGAGATACCTCACCAACCTTTGAATACCAAGCAAAATTAAGTTCACTTTCATTTCTTCCTGGTGCTATGGATAATTGTGTCCAATCATCTTTAATAGTTTTCCACTTTTCACACCAAGCTTCCCAAGCTCCATTTTTTGCTGCCTCCGTTTGAGATGCTTCAGTCCAACCATCATTTTCGGCTGCAAATACAATATTACTTGAAGATGCCATCATAACAGCAAGCATTATAGATGCCATTACCCTCTTAGTTCTTTTTATCATTTATAAATCCCCCTTTAATGTTCTTACAAGTGGATTATATATTAATAACTTTTAAAATTGGGAGGTTTTAACACTTTTTAACTTAAGCTTTACCATGCCTTTACTACTGTTAAATTAATCTAAAACACTTAACATATTTTTTACTTATAAATTGTAAAAACCCATAGTAGAACAAATATAGTATTCTACTATGGGCTTTTATATAAAAATATATTCTTAGTCGTATCCATTACTTTTCGTTCATACGTTCATAAACTTCAACAAATTCCTTTGCTAAATCTGTAAATGCCATTGAAGTCATTAAGTGATCTTGACCATGTACCATTAATAATGTAATTTCAGTTTTATTACCTTGAGCTTCCTTAGTTAACATTGCTGTTTGAGAGTGATGTGCCTTTAATAATGAAGCTTCTGCAGCAGAAATTTTAGCTTTAGCTAATTCAAAATCTCTATCTTTTGCAGCTTGGATAGCTTCCATAGCATTACTTTTAGCATCTCCTCCATACATAATTAACTCCATAACTACTTGTAAATTTTCTTGTTCTTCCAAAATTAACACTCCTTTTAAAAGTAATTGATTTACAAACTAATTCTTAATTAATCTTATAGCTTGATCCAATACTTTTTCTCCATTCATCATACCGTAATCTGTCATTTGTATTACATCTAATCCAATACCTAATGGTGCAACCTTTTCTTCAAATTGTTTTTTCATAAAACGTACTTGTGGTCCTAAAAGCAGTACATCAACTTTCTTCTCAGTTAAATAACTATCTGCTTCGCTAGCTGAAACAGCAAATATATCAGCATCAATACCTTTAGCTTCCGCCGCCTTTTGCATTTTAGTAACCATTAAACTTGTGCTCATTCCAGCTGCACATACTAACATAATTGTTTTTTTCATTCTTATACACCCCTTTTATAATTTCATTACTAAAATCTCTATAAATTTAGTAATATAGGAAGGTAAGTTAAAATTAAAACTAACCTTCCGTATATTTTAATTATCGTCTCTTTTTTCAAATGATTAGCGATTAATTGAACGAGCAATCATTGATACAGTATGACGAACACCACGAATTGCCTTACTCATAGCAAAAATATTTTCAAAAGGTGCAACTCCACCATAACCTGCATCACCAATATGTTGAATATCTACGCCACAAATTTTATTGCGAATTGCAATTTGTTTAATAGTATCTTCATCAGAACTTTCTTGACTAGTACCTATTGCAGTTAATACAAGTGCACCTTTACTATGTGCTACTTTAACTACTTCTTTTAATTCTGAATCATCAAATCCTGGTACTGTTCCAACTGCAGGAACCAAAATAATATCTGCACCTGCCTCAATAAACTTTTCTACTGCCTTTATGTCTGCAACTGGTTCGTTAACACCAGCTCCATGCATTTTGCCTGCAATAATTAATCCTGAAAAGTGTTCTTTTGCTAGATGAATTGTTTTTTCTATTTGTGAATTTGTAACTCCTGTACCAGGATTTCCAGTAAAGCAAACAAAGTCCATACCAAGTTTTTCAATTTCTTGAATTGTTTCAAAATTAGCTTGTCTACCTTTGCTAATAGTTAAAATATCTTCTGCCATATCTGCATCTAAATCTACTGGTTCTAAGTTTACTCCTATTGGTCGTCCTACTAAACGATGTAATTGATCCACAAAATTTCCTTCCTTCATATCTAATCCAAAAATATATGGATTCAAAACATCTACCCCATTAAGTAAAATTAAATCTGCTCCGAAAGCCCTAGCAATTTCAGAGTTAGTAATATCACCGATAAAGGATTCTCTTGGTGCCACATTCTCTGAAAGAATGGTTCTCCCTTCACTAGCCTTAATACTTTGTTTTAATTCAGCTGCGGTCATATTTAGTATCTCCGAAGCATTTGCACTAATTAATCTTTTACCCATAATTACTCCTCCAAAAATCATTTAAATTATTATTATTATATTTATTTAATTTACTGTTTTTATTTAACTATTTGCTGATCTTTATTTAAATCGTTTATCACTTATTTAAATAACTAATTTAATTCTAATTTTTTATATTTTTCACTTAATTACTATAAGTAAATTAACTCATTATATTATTATTAACTTCAACTTCCTCAGCTGCTTCTAAAGCTAAGTTTTGCTTTTCAACTGCTTTATAGAAGAACCAATAAATTGCTACGTCTACAAGTATACATACTATTTGTAATACAGCTCCACTTATATGATTTCCAGTTGTAAGGAATCCACTAAGAATTGGTGGCATTGTCCAAGAAACTGTTATACCTGTAGTTCTTGCAACTAACCCCGAAGCCATTGCCACATATGATATTACCGCATTTGCTACTGGTGCTAAAATAAATGGTATTATTAATGAAACATTCATTACTATTGGTAAACCAAACATAGCAGGTTCATTAATATTAAATATCCCCGGTGTTAAAGTTAATGGTGCCATAGCTTTAGTCATTTTACTTGCATTTCTACGTCTAGCAATAATCGCAATAACAATTACTAACCCAATTGTAGCTCCACCGCCACCCATATATACGAAATTATCTATAAATGGTAGTGTAATAATATTTGGTAAATTAGCTGCACTATCAGCTTGGAATAATAAACGGTTTGCATCTGAATTCATTAACCAAATAGGTTGAAGAATACTGTTTACAACGTTTCCTCCATGAATACCAACGAACCAGAATAAACTATTTAATAAAATTGCAATAATTGTTCCAAATATGTTATTACCAAGTAATCCTAAAGGTCCTCCTAGAACTATCATCATTATGTCATGAATATTACCAACATTAATCTTATCAAGAATTGCAAAAACAACTAACCATAAAGTTATAATAGCTGCACCTGGAATTAAAGCACTAAAACTTCTAGCTACTGCAGGTGGAACAGAATCTGGTAATTTTATTTGAATATTACGTTTTATAAACCAACTAAAAATTAAAGCTGAAATAATACCAAGAATCATAGCTACAAATAAACCTTTACTTCCCATGTAGCCAACTGGAATGCCTGTACCTGTTTCACCGCTTACAAAAGGTGTAACAATGATAAAAGATGATAATGCTATAATACCGGCTGAAACTCCATCAACTTTATTTTGACGAGCTAAGCTATTTGCAATTCCAAAACTTGCTACTAGACCCATTAATCCGAAACTACCATCTACACCCTTCCATAAATAAGTATCAATTCCTACCGCTGTCAACCAATCAGTCCATGCTTTAACTGGAAAACTTGCTATTATCATGAATAACGAACCAATAATAATTAGTGGCATACTTAATGTTATACCATCACGTATTGAAATTAATACTTTGTTTGACCCTAACTTAGCAGCTATAGGCAACATTTTTTCTTCAAGAAACTCATTTAGTTTTTTCATAATAACCTCTCCTTTAATTAATTATAAAAAATAATTTATATAACTTATTAAAACATTTTCATAGGGTATATTAATAATAAATAATTATTTATTAATTAAAT